>Ga0078972_1003915_pt1 | contig 42918 bp, 38 predicted proteins | sample YelNatPaOPGAMG01_FD_67568 | JGI IMG/M metagenome (GOLD analysis project Ga0078972, IMG submission 67568) | Hot spring thermophilic microbial communities from Obsidian Pool, Yellowstone National Park, USA - OP-RAMG-01 (SPADES assembly) (version 2) | ecosystem: Environmental > Aquatic > Thermal...
AGAAAAGCAACAGAAATTTCTGAATCAAGAAAACTCAAAGTAATATAGTTATCGGGAAGTGTAAAGGGAATCTGTAGATTAAAAATACCTCTTTTGTTCTTGAAGAGAGGTTTTTTCGCCTTGCTAATTCCTTCTATAAGGTCGTTTTCGACGGGGACAAGATTGCCTTTCTCATCAAAACAGTTTATTGGGTATGGATATGTCTCTAACCTGTATGTACCGTCGGGATTGAGGGTGGTTTTGGAAAAGAGCGTTCTCTTTGACTCTAATTCAATTGGATTTTTCATAGGCCTATTCTCTGAAGATACAGGTGGTGAATAGAATTTCATCTCCTCAGCCTTTAATACAGAGATAGCAGGATTGATGGGAGTAAAAATAAAAAGGAACAAGAGGACAAAGATAAAAACTATTCTTATGTCTTTAAATTTCTTGTTTTGCATAGTTCCTCCTTAATTTTATTCCTTTACATTTTTAAAATTTTATTCACTTTTTGAAAAAATTGCAAGATTTGTTAACAAAATTCTTTTAGGATTTTGAATGCTTTAATGTATAAAGTGTCTCAAAACACAATTTTAATTCTTTCTCAAGGGTTTTCAATTTTTCTTTATCCCATTTTTCGGGTGCATCCCTTAAGAATGTTGTCTTATCGACTCTGTTATCGAAAAAAGAGACCGGAATATAAAAATCTTTTCTGCCTTTCTCAACACATATATATCCTTCCTTTTTGGATAAGTCCCTTAAATATTCCATATCGTCAATGCCGTATTCTTTGAGCATCACTTCAAGTGGGACACCATGATGAAGGATAGAACCAGGTTCGTTAGGATTTGCTCTTTCAAAATTTTTCCTCCTTGATTCTTCGTTAGTTACCCACACATAGAGGATAGAGGCCTTTTCTAAAATATCATCTGAAAGTACCTTAAGAGTGTGTTCATATCCATAAGGGTAGGGGATTGGAGGAGTTATTTCGTTACTTCCGCCCCGGGAAAATTCAATGAAAATTGTTGAATTTTGAAAATCCTTCTTTGAATTTTTATTGATGTTTTCAAGGATACTACTTCCAACCCTATTTAATCTTTCTTGAAGTATACCGAAACTATTTTTATCTAAATTCGAAAGTCTTTCCCCGATCCCAAAAACTTTTCCTGCTTTATCAATTCTTTCTGCAAGTGTAGCAAATGCGGAGTAAAGATTGTATATTTTTCCATTAATAATATCTCTATATTCGAAGTTTATAAGTTGTGTAAGGGTAAGCCAATCTCTTCCATCCTTGAACGGGCTTTCATTTGAGGCATAAAAAATTCTTGTTTTGCCCAATTTTTCAAGTTCTTCATCAATGCTTCTCATAAAGAAAACATACGGGAAATCATCAATGTGAAGTATGTCACTCCCAAGATGAAACTCTTCTATCCTTGTGTCTTTACGGAGACTACTTATAAACTTCCTTATCTCAGATTTTCCTGAGGCAGGTAAACCAAGTAGAAGAACGACATTAAGTATCTCTTGCAAAAATACCTCCTAAATATCTTTAAATGTCATTAATGCACTTCCTACTGCAACACTATTCTCTCCTATGTCAGAAAATATAAACTCAACATTTCTTCTTTCAATAGGCAGTGTATTTTTATTAAACTCATCAATGATATAATCCCATATCTTGTTTAGGGAAGCACTTACTCCTCCTGAAAGAATAATTTTCTCGGGGTTAAGAAGATTTACAACGATGGAAAGCCCCAGGCCAATATAACGGGCAGCTGTTATAAGGGTCTCTTTCGCAAGTGCATCTCTTTCAAAATAAGAAAATATGAGTGGCGTATCTATCAAACTAACATTGGCACCTACTAAATCAAGAATTGGCAAGTTTTTGTATGCTTTTATATGGTTGAGATAATATCTCTTTATCGCTTCTCCAGAGGCAAATGCTTCAAAGCAACCGTATTTTCCACAACCACATAGAGGACCAGATGGGTCAAGTGTAATATGTCCAACTTCTCCTGCAAGATTGTTATGTCCTCTTACCAATTTTCCATTTGAAATAATTGCAGCACCTATACCTGTTCCAAATGTGATGAATACAAAATCTTCTGTATCCTTCCCTTTTCCTATGAATCGCTCAGCAACAGCCCCAGATTTTGCATCGTTATCCACAAAAATCTCATAAGGAGTTTTATCTTGCAGGATTTTTTTGATATTAACATTTATCAAGGCTGGAATGTTGGGAGAACTGTATATAAAACCCTTTTTATGATCGACAAAGCCTGCGATGCCTAATCCTACTTTCTTCACTTTGTCTGTTTTCAGGTGTTCGATAAGTAACAAGATGTTGGAAAGTAAGTTGTCTAAGGTGTTTTTATTATAGGAAGATATTTTTTCCTTCGATAAGATTTCCATATCCTCATTTATCCTTACACCAAGGATTTTTGTTCCACCTATATCAATACCAATAAATTCTTCCATCATATATTTATACCACATAAAAAAGGTAAAGTCAAGAAAATTCTCATTTGCCTTTTTGTTTTCTATAATATAATAATATGTGAAAATGGGACTTGATAAAGAAAAATTGAAACAGGAATTTTCAATGTATTTGGTATTAAAGGGATACTCTCCTATTACTGTTAAGAATTACCTTTACATAATAAACGAATTTCTGCAACAATTTGATTTGCCTGATGCTCAATCAATTCAGAAATTCTTTCTCACAAAAAGGATTTCAAAGAACACAAGGGCAACGCAAACACTTATCCTGAGAAGTTTTGCAAAATTTCTTAAAAAACAATTGAAGATAGATTTCGAGACACCCGATCCACCGAAAACTTCAAAAACACTTCCTGTATTCCTCACTAAAGAAGAAGTATGGAGACTTTTAAATGTTGTAAAGAAAAATAAAAGAGATTTCACAATCATTGCATTTCTCATATACACCGGGGTAAGGGTTGGGGAACTTACAAATATAAAAATGGATGATATAAATTTAGACGATAATTATGTCCGTGTCAAAGGTAAGGGAGACAAAGAGCGTTTTGTCCCCATATCTTCTGAACTTTCGACTATTGTAAAGGAGTACTTAGGGAGCCATAAGGACAATACATATCTTTTTGAGAGTAACAGAAGGAAGAAGTTTTCACCACTCACCATTCAACTTATGGTAAAGAAGTATGCAAGGAAGGCAGATATTCAGAAGAAAATAACACCTCATAAGTTGAGGCATACATTTGCTACACTTGCGCTTGAGTCAGGAATAAGTCCTGTAACCATTGGTGAATTGCTTGGCCATAGTTCTCTCAATACGACAATGAAATATACACATGTGACGAATAGACTTGCAGTGGATGCAGTAAAAAAGATAAGTGAATTTACAAACCTGAAAGAGATAACGAGGTAATTTTGCAGTTTCCGATTTTTAGATATAATTCATACGCTATGGGAAAGAAAATAATTGAAATTGGAAAAGTGGATTATCCCTATACCTGTGCGATAGTAAACAACCAGATAATGGGGCTTCTCGATGAGGTGGAAGAGGTAAAAAACATTGAATATTTGAGCGTAAAAGAGGGTGAAGGAAGAAGAACTTACGAAAGAAGCATTGCGTTCTTAGCAACTGTTGCCCTTAAGAAAATCTCAAAAAACAGCAGACTTAATATTATGCACTCTATTGGAGAGGCACTTTATGGAGAAATAGAAAATAGCGATGAGACCCTTATAGATAGACTAAAAGATGAATTTTTTAAACTTATAAGAGATGACAAGATCATTAATAAGTATTCTCTTACAAAGGAGGTTGCTATAAGAAAACTTGAACAGGAGGGGAGATACGGAGATATACAAACAATAGAGTTTCTTGCAAAGGAAGTCCTGTCTCTCTATGAACTGGATGGGATTTATCTTTATTTTGCAGGGCCTCTTGTGCCATTTACTCATATGCTTAAAGTTGTAGATATTATAAGAGTTAATAGTGGTATATTTTTCCTTTTGCCTGATAAGCATAATCCCATGGTAGTGAGTAGATTGCCTAAATATGATAAACTTCTTGAGGCATTCAACGAGGGAAAACGGTGGGCAGACCTTTTAGGTGTAAAAACAGTAGGTGATCTAAATAAGAGCATTGTAAACGGGAAAATTTCGAACATTATAAAAATTCAAGAAGCGCTTCATGAGAAAAAAATATCAGAGATTGCCCAGACTGTGAGAGAAAAAAATGCATTGGTCATTCTTATTGCAGGACCAAGTTCTTCGGGTAAGACCACTTTTGCCAAAAAACTTGAAATACATCTCAGGGTGCTTAATCTAAAGCCTCATATTATATCAATAGACAACTACTTTGTGGATAGAGAAAAAACACCGCTAAATGAAAGTGGAAACCCCGATTATGATACGCTGGAGGCAGTGGATTATAAACTCCTGCAAATTCATTTAAATAACCTCTTGAAAGGCGAGGAGGTGGAGACACCAAAGTACAACTTCATTACGGGAAAAAGGGAAAAGGGTAAAAAAATAAAGATTGAAAATAATGGACCTATTATCATAGAGGGTATTCATGCCCTTAATCCCGTTTTAACAAGAGATGTGAGAGATGAAGTGAAGTACAAAATATATGTGAGTGCCCTTTCACAGGTAAATATTGATAATATAAACAGAATACCAACGAGAGATACAAGACTTATAAGAAGGATCGTAAGAGATGCGCACTTTAGAGGGATCTCTGCACAGGAAAACTTGAGGAGATGGAAAGATGTAATTGACGCCGAAGAGAAATATGTCTTTCCATACCAGGAAAATGCTCACATTATGTTTAACTCTGCACTTATATACGAACTTGCAATCTTAAGAAACTTTGCTGAGGTTCCCTTAAGGGCAATTGAATATAAAGAAAAAGAATATGCGGAAGCACTGAGATTGCTAAATTTCCTTTATCATATACTTCCATTACAACAGGATGAAGTTCCGCCCACATCCATCTTACGAGAATTCATAGGTAAGAGTTCGTTTAAATACTGAGATATTTTTTTACAAACTGTATCAGCGCATCCTTTCTCTCCATAGGCAGCGGTGTTGTCAAAAATGCATCCTGCACATTTGTAAGGAAATTTCTGTCTTTTAACCTGCCATCAAAATAGAACACGACACTCTTTTCTCTTTCCTTTATAAATCCTCCTACAAAGTTCTTTAGATAGTAAAGAGGATATTTATCGCTATAACTAAGCATATTCAAGGGGAGTTTTACAATAAAGATGAGTTTGTAATATCCATCTACTGGCTTATCATAAGACGAGAATTCATAACTTCTTTCTTCATTTTCGACGGCGCTATCAATATGGGGATAGATTTTTCTGAGTTCTGTTTTAAAAAGGTTAAGTTGGGTTCTATTCTCAAATACAAACAATGCAGGAGTGACTTGAGAAAATGCATCGTATGTGTCGAGAAACTCTTTCAAAAATTCATCTGCATTTGGTGCATGTGTATAGAGTGGAACGAGATTCAATACATGAAAATCCTTTTCCTTTCTTAAAAAGATACCATCCAGGCCCACGAAACTTGAAATCTGGTTTTCACCATTATATTCAATAAAATCACTTGCAAATACAATGTTCTTTGCATTATCAATCTTTGAAAACAGGTTTTTGGGGTTGGAAAAGGATACAACAATACTATTATTTTCGTAGTTAAAGGATACTTCTTTATCCACATAGTAGTGTGAGAAGCCAGGCATTTTTTCTATAATTTCTTTCTTCCAGGTATCAAATGCGTCTTTCTTAAACTCATTATCGAATAGAGTGAGTAAATGTGAGGTCTTTTTTCCTTCAAAGTGCTCGGACATTTCGATATCACTTTTCGAAAAATTAAACCTCATACTATAAAAAACTTTTGGTAGTCTGAAGGCCTCAAGGAAAATAATCCTGTCAAAGTTCATTTGTGAAAGCAATCCCAGGCTATTATAAAAACTCGTCTGTTTCATTATGAGAATATCGCTTTTAAGTAGTTCAACCCTCCTTTTTGTAAGAGGACAATCGTTTTCAAAATTACAACCATTTCCTTCACATATAGAAAGATTCTTAAGAGCATTACTTTTTAAAATATGGTGTGGTGCATTTTCAAACAAAAAATCGTTTGTTTTAATGAGATAAGAGGTGAGAATTGCAAAATCAAAACGAAGTTCTTCCGGGACTTCCTTTGGATGTTCTAAAAAATAATTCAATCGCTTAATGCAGGCGAAGTTCTCTATGTATGTTGCATCAAAAACTTTGAAATGCGAAAGATGTTCCTTTAATATGGATTTCAAAAAATCAGAGTAAACTACTATTAAATGCCTCTCTGAATGTGGAAGTGTGTTTAAAACTTCGTCTAATCCGTAACCCTCAAGGTAGAGGACCTGTGGTATAATTTTTTTTCTCTCTTCTTGGAATAGAAGTGTTAATTCGGTATTATAATGCAGATTTAATTCTTGAGCGTCTTCTTTGAGGGCGTCGGTGAAAAAGAAATTGTAATCTCTTACCTCACCAATGAGTTCTTTTATCAATTTTAGATGTGCGCCTTTAAATTGGTTTATCTCTTCTCTTATTTTTTTAAAAAGGTCGTACAACATCGATGCATCATTAAACGCCCTGTGTGCCTTTTCTTTTTTGAGATTAAGTGTTGAAACTAATTTTTCAAGGCTATGTGATGAAAATTCAGGGAAGGCAAGTCTCGATAGTTCAAGTGTATCAACAATCACATTGTGGAGGGGTTCCTCAAAAAATCTCTCCAGGAACTCTTTATCAAACTGGGCATTATGGGCGACAAGGATCGCATCTTCAATAAAGGCCTTGAACTCCTTTTTTATCTTTTCCTTATCCTGTGCCTTTTCTAAGTCCTCCTGTGTGATGCCTGTGAGGTTTGTTACAAATCGTGAGATCGTCTTATGAGGCCGGACAAGTGTTTTAAAGTGGGAAACTACTTCCCAGTCTATGACCTTTAAAGCGCCTATCTCAATAACTTCATCATCTTTGTTTAAACCTGTTGTTTCTAAGTCGAAGAATACAATTTTCATCTATTTGAAATAAACAATAGTGATACCAGAACCACCTTCACCTGGAAGTCCAGTTTCTATACGAGCAACTCTTTTATCTTTCTTGAGATACTCATAGATGGCTTCCTTTAGAGTTCCAGAACCCTTTCCGTGAATGATGTACACATAAGGAAAGCCGTGCAAATATGCTTTATCAAGATACCTATCCAGGAAATCGATCGATTCTTCAACCGTATAACCATGGAGATCAACACGAATAGGCACTTCTTCTGTAAGTAAACTCTTAATGTTTGAATCCTTTTCCTTTTTTTCTTCTTTATTTTCCTCTTCTTCAATGAGTTTAACTTCATTGAGATTAAGCGTTGCTCTTATTGCACCCATCTGAACGATTACTTTATTAATATCTTTTTTAATTTGCAGGACAACACCCTGCATTTGAAAAGAGGGGACATATACAAGTGCACCGATGCTTAATTCTCCTTCTATTTTTTGAGGAACAAACTCCTCTTCCCTTCCTTCAAGTGCTCTCTCTTCTTCTTTTATTACCTTTTTCATGTCCTGAATTTCCTTCTGCGACTTTATGAAGTTATCAAGATTTTCAAGAATTTTATTCATTTTTTCTTTTGTTTCGTCTATAAGCCTCTGGGATTCTTCGTATGCCTTTCTTAAAATACTCTGTCTTCTTTCTTCTAACTCTTTTAATTTCTGCTCATATACTTCTTTTAACTTTGCTGTTTCTACTTTCTCCATTTCTATCTCATTTCTCATAGATTCAATTGATTTTCTGTCTTCATGCATTTTACTCAAAATAAGGGATTTTTCTTTGTAATCTGTTGTAAGTTCCCCCCGTGCATAATCAAGGACGTCTTTAGGTAAGCCAAGCCTTTCTGCGATGATAAGTGCATGACTTTCCCCGGGGAGCCCTGTGTAGAGTTTATATGTAGGCGAAAGGGTGTCAATATCAAATCCAACAGAAGCATTTACTGCCTTATCAAATTTGTACGGAAACTCTTTTAATTTACTGTGATGGGTAGTGATAATTGAGGTTGCACCAATTTCATAGAGTTTCTTAAGAATTGCGTATCCTAATGCAGCACCCTCTTCGGGGTCAGTGCCAGCACCCAACTCGTCTATAAGAACCAGGTCAGAAGCATTTACACTTTTTATTATGTTTATAATGCGAACCATATGGGAAGAGAATGTTGAAAGACTCTGCTCTATACTCTGTTCATCACCAATATCTGCAAAAACTTCTCTAAAGAAACCTATCTTAGAGTTAGAAATAGCAGGAATATGCATGCCTGACTTCGCCATTAAGGTGAGCAAGCCTACTGTTTTAAGGGTAACTGTTTTTCCGCCCGTATTAGGTCCTGTAATAATAAGCATCTTGAATCCTTTTCCTGCTTCAATATCAATAGGAACAACTCTCTCTTCAGGGATAAATGGGTTTCTTGCTTCGTAAAGTGAAATCATAGGCTTATCAACGATTTCAACTTCATTTGCCTTTTCTTCTATGGAAAGACGTGCCTTTGCGAAAATAAAATCAAGATGATAGATTATGTCAAGCGAGTGTTCCACATGTTCCATTCTATTTCGTATACGCTCTTCCAGTCCAAGTATTATTCTTTCTTCCTCTTTTTGCTCCTTTAAGAATAGTTCCACAAGTTTGTTGTTAAGTTCAACTACTGCAGTTGGTTCTATAAAAAGAGTAAGTCTGCTACCAGATTCTCCCTGAACGACATAGGAAAAAGAGGGTTTGGAGTTCAATCTTATGGGGATCACATACCTGTTGTTCCTTTTAGTTATAATTCTGTCCTGAATCACATCTTCATTTTCTTTTGAATAGAGGATTTCCTGCAAAATTGATTGTATCCTGAGATATGTTGTCTTCATCTCTCTTCTTATTATGCCGAGAAGGGGAGTTGCATCGTCAACAATTTTTCCATCATTTGCAATAACACTTCTTATATCTTTTACAATGTCATCAAATGAAGAAAGTCTCGTTGTATATTTAAAAATAAGGGGATATTCATCTCTAAAAGATGTCCCAATTTCTTTTATCTCGGAGATCGTTGAAAGTACATTTGCAACCCTTAGCATCTCCTGAGGGGTAAGAAGAGAAAGGACCTTTATATGTTCAAAAAGAGGTTCTATATCAATAAATTCAACAAAGGGTAAATCACCTTCACCCTGGAGAAATTTTTTTGCATCCGTTGTCTCTTTTATACCTTCTTTTGCCTCTTCAATCTGAATATAAGGGGTAAGTGTTCTTATGAGAGATTTACCACCATTGGTAAAAGCAAGGTGCTCACACCTTTCCAAAATTTTATCAAACTCTACGGATGTTAATGTGTCTTTGTCCATAATAACTCTTTAAGCGCTTCTAAACTATAAGAATTTAGTATCTCTTCGCTTCTTACCCATGCCCTTCTTAGAATTTTAATACCGTATTTCATAAAATGCAAATGTCCCCGGTTGTGTGCATCAGTCCCAACTGAAAAGAATTTCACTTTTGCTCGCCTTGCCTCCTTGATCAATCCTGTATTTAAGTCCATCCTGTTTGGAAAGAGATTTACTTCCAGCGCTACATCGTTTTTATACGCTTCCTCGAAAATTGTCCCTATATCAACTTCAATGCTCTTTCTTAAAAAAATTATTCTATTTGTGGGGTGTGCTACAATATTAATTATACCACTTTTTATAGCCTTTTTTACTCTCTCTGTATTTTCAAAATTCGTTGAAGAAAACTGATGAAGTCCACCAATAACAAGGTCGAGGCGGGGGCGCATGTCCTCGTCAATATCAACTTCTCCGTGAGGTCCAATCTCTGCCTCAATTCCTTTTAGAATCACAGGTTCAAGTCCATCTGCATTAATCCTGTCAATTATCTCGATCTCTTTAAGGAGAGAATTTCTTGAGAGTCCATTTGCAATTCTTAAAGATTTCGAGTGATCCGTGATTGCAATATATTCGTAACCGAGTAGGTTTGCCTCCTCGTACATTTCGAATACAGAAGAAGAACCATCGGAAAATGTTGTATGCATATGCAAATCGCCCTTCATATCACTCAAGGAGACAAGTTTTGGAATAGAAAAACTGATGGCAAGGTCAATTTCCTCCTCCCCTTCTCTTATTTCCGGAGGAATATATTCAAGAGAAAGTCTTTCATAGAATTCATTTTCGCTATCTGCCTTTATAAGTGCGAATCCCTCTTTTGCAATTTCAAATCCCTTTGCCTTTGCAATTTCCAGAATAATCTTGTTGTGCTGTTTTGAACCTGTATAATATTGTAATCCAGAAAAGAAATACGCCTTAGGAACTTTGAAAAACTTGAGTTGTATATTATCAGTATCCTTACATGTAATAAGATTTCCTCTCCTTGTAAAACTGCTTATGCTAAAAGTTGAAGTAACCTCCTTTAAAAGTTTCTCTTCTTCGAAATCGTAAACAAAATCGATATTATTTACAACTTCTTTTCCTCTCCTTACACTTCCTGCAACCTCTATATCTCCAAGAGACTCTAAGGCCATCTTTACTGTATTTGCATAGCCATAGGCATAGAACAGACCCAGTTCTTTTTTACTGCTCCCGTAATGGATAAGTGCACGACGAAGGTGTTCCTCAAACTTTTCACCGAATGTCTTTCTTATAACCCCTTCCCTTAAAAGTTTCTCTAACTCTGTTGCGGAATCGATTTTGAGTAGATTGTAGATTCTAAGAATATCTCTTGTTCTTATGCCTGGCAATGAAAGAAGTTGTTTGAGTACCTTTGGTGTTTTTGCTTCAAGAGATTCTTTGAGCGGGGAATAACCAAATTCACAGATACTGATAATTTCGTCTCTAACAACCTCTGGAAGAAAATTTAAATTCTGCATCTTTAACACGGGTCTATCAAGGACGAGGATTGAAAGAGCAGAGTGTTCAAAATCTTTTGCAATGGTTGTTTTGTCGTTAAGTTCAAGAAGTGTTTCTATTTCAAGAAGTTCTTTTGCAATGTTGTAATTATTCATTCTTTTCTTAAAATGCCATTTACTGTATCGGTTAATATTTTTTCAATGCGTGTAATAAATGCATCAACTTCGGAACTTGTAAGTGTTCTTTCTTCGGAAACAAATTCAAGAGCGTATGCAAGATTTTTCTTATCAGGTGGAAGTGGTGGACCTGTATATACATCAAACAGAACAATATTTTTTAGTTCTTTTATATTCGAGCATAAAATAGCCTTTCTTACTTTGTATTCTTCCATATCTTTGTCAACAACCACTGCAATATCTCTTTTAACAGAAGGGTATATGGAAAATGGGACAAAATGGAGTTCAAAAGATGCAACTTGAAATAATTTTGAAAGGTTTAACTCTGCAAAGTATGCGTTTTCTATATAATCTGGATGGATTTTTCCAGCATAACCTATCGGTTCCCCGTTTAATAAAATTTCACCTGTTTGATAAGGATGCATATGAGGAAGATTTTTCTCTTTTGTGGTTGTATCTTTTATTTTTAGAAATTCAAATAACTCTTCGATGAGTCCTTTGAGATAAAAGTAGTCATAGGGAAGAGAACGTCCATAAGGGTTTTTGTAAACTCTAACGCCGGAAAGAAATATGGAAAGATGATATTCTTCTTTAAATTCATTCTGCCCGAAGAAGACCTTTCCTATCTCAAAAAGTGAAAGACTCTCTATGCCAAAATTGAAGTTCCTCAAGGCGACATCAATATTTGTTACAAATAGATTTGGACGAAGATAAGCTATATCCTCTGTAAGAGGGTTAAGAATCCTTATTGTATTCTTCTCATCGAACATGTTAAATTTTGAGAGTAATTCTTTGCTGGTTAGTGTAGAAGTAAGTATCTCATTAAGCCCCAGATCTACCATAAATTCTCTTATTGTGTCATTAAACTTCATCTCGTCCTCAATCCTACCTCCTTTAAGAATACTCACGATAGGCGTTTCAGGAAAATCATTATAACCTCGCATTCTCACAATTTCTTCAACAACATCTTCTTCAATTTTAATATCCTGTCTAAAGGTAGGAGGAGTAATCATAAAGAGTCCTTCATCTTTCTCTTCATAACCTAATCCTTCAAAGTCAAAATATTGTTTTATTTCATCTCTCTCTAACTTTTCCCCCAGTAAATGTGAAGCCTTCTCGATTCTAAACATCACTTTTTGTTTTGGTGTGCGATAATCCTTTACTCTCTCTCTGAATGGTATGCCACCCGCTTCTTTGATAATGAACTCTGTTGCAATAGAGGACGCAAGGGCCGTAAATTCTCTATCTACACCCTTTTCAAACAGCATTGAAGCATCAGTTATAAGTCCTAAACTTCTGGAACTTTTAGAAATAATTGAGGGATTAAAATATGCACTCTCGAGAAGGATGTTTTTTGTTTCATTTGAAATTGCGGTTTCTTCGCCTCCCATTACTCCTGCAATAGCAACGGGCTTTTCAACATCGGCAATGACGAGATTTTTGGAAGAATCCAGGGTTCTTTCAATCCCATCAAGCGTCCTAATATGCTCTCCATCCTTTGCAAGGCGAACGATGATGTGCCCTTTAAGTTTATCAAAGTCGAATGCATGAAGCGGTTGTCCATACATTTTTGCAATATAGTTTGTAATATCAACAATATTATTGACAGGTTTGATATACAATTTGAAAAGTTCTCTACGGAGATTAAAAGAAGAACTTTTTATGGTTACATTTTTGATAAGCCTTCCTGAATAAAATTCACAATGTGCCTTATGGACAATTTCTATATCAAATGGTGTTTCATCCACTGCATCAAAGGTGAAATGTGGTGTTTTAATCTTGCTAAAATCTGCCTTTCTTCCCTCCTCTCGTGCCATAATGATTTCTATCCAGCGTGCTACACCTATTGCATAAAAGGCATCCGCTCTATCTGGGAGAAGGGAAAGTGTAAGATATGTATCCTCTACAGGAAATAACTCCTGGAAGGGAAAACCGATCGGCGTATCGGAAGGGAGGATAAGGATACCAGCCTTTTCTGCAGTTGAAAGTTCAAATGTTTCGAGTCCAAGTTCGTTATAGGAACAAAGCATACCAACTGATGTGATTCCTTCAAAAACTTTTGGCTCAATTTTGATACCATTTGCAAGTATTGCACCAACCTTTGCAAAGGGAACAATGTCATCCTTTCTCACATTATTTGCGGCAGTTATAACAGTGTAGTCTTCTTCGCCAAGAGTTACTCTTACCCTGTAGAGTTTTGTGTGAGGTATAGGGGATACTTCAACAACTTTTGCAGTAAATACGCCGTCAAATTGTTTTTTCACCTCCTCGATTTTTTCAACTTCAATGCCAATGTTAGTAAGTAGTTCTCCAAGTTCCTCTGGTGTATAAGGGAAATTCAAGAGTTCTTTAAGAAGCCTGTAAGATATAACCATATACCACCTCTCTAAAATTGTTTAAGGAATCTCAAGTCGTTTTGCAAGAAGTATCTTATATCGGGAATTCCGTACTTTACCATTGCGATTCTCTCTATGCCCCAGCCAAAGGCAAACCCTTGATACACTTCAGGGTCGATGCCAACATTTCTTAGGACATTTGGATGCACCATACCTGAACCGCCCATTTCAAGGTAACCTGTGTACTTGCATACAGGACATCCCTTTCCTCCGCAGATAACACAGGTGATTGATGTTTCTGCGCCCGGCTCAACAAAAGGGAAATAAGAAGGAGAAAATCGGACTCTTGTTTGTGCTCCAAACATCTTCCTGGAAAATTCAGTTAGGGTGGCCTTTAAATTTGCAAAAGAGATGTCTTTATCAACAACAAGCCCCTCTATCTGGTGAAACTGAGGGGAGTGAGAGCTATCAAGGGCATCTCTTCTGTAGCATCTTCCTATTGCAATCATTCTTATAGGAGGTTTTTCTCTTTCCATTGTCCTTATTTGCATTGGAGATGTATGGGTCCTTAGAAGTATTTTTTCTTTTAGATAAAAAGTATCCTGCATATCCCTTGCAGGGTGGTGCTCTGGGACATTCAATGCCTCAAAATTATAGTAGTCACTCTCTATATCCGGACCAGAAAATACATCAAAACCCATTGAAATAAAAATAGATTTTACCTCATCAATGACTTTACTTAATATGTGTTTACGGCCTCTTTCGAGGTGCAGGCCCTGCTGGGTGACATCAACATGGGCGTTTTTAAGAAGACTTTCTTTAAGAGTAGATAAAATAAGTTCCTCCTTCTTTTTAATTGTATCTTCAATGTATTCTTTTAGATTGTTCACATTTTCTCCAAATGATTTACGCTTAGCCACTTCAACTTCCTTAATTTCCTTAAACAACTCCTGAATTTTCCCTTTTTTTCCAAGAAATAAAACCTGGATCCTTTTAAGTTCTTCAAGACTTTTTACATCTTTAATATAGCCTTCAAAATCTTTTCTTATATCTTCAACTCTGTCCATATTAAACCTCCTTCCCAGATTTTATCATTAAACACCTAAAAGTCAATGGACTTTTTGAAGTCTTTTAAAAAATACTTATATCTCCCTTTCATTACTCTTGATTGTGAATAGATTCCTGTAGAAGAGTTCTTTTCGATTTCATAAAAGCGCATGAAAAGGACGGTAATTAAAGAAGAGTAAAATTTTTGATGATTCAATTCATACACCCTCTTGACAGAAATTTTTTTTTGCTTAAAATATGACAATAAGCCATTTTAAGGCTTGTTAGGGAGTTAGAGGGCAAATAAAGGGAGAGGCAAGTGCACAAAGAAGGCAGAAATTGCAAAGCATGTGTTTTGTTGGAGAACTTCTGGTGGAAGGTAATTTATGTGAGTCTATGTGTTCTACTGTTTTGGTCCAGTTCAATGTTTTTCGTTTTATCTTTTGTTCCACGAATGAGTTCTGGTGTAGAGAGTCATTTGGTGAAAAATTGTAGAGCTGTTATTTATTGTGCTCTTCTGGCTTTTTGGTGGACCCTTTGGGGCAAGGCATTCTTGGTGAAAAAATCTTGCTTTGGTCTTTGTTACAATGGTGTTCTAACTTTTATTGGGGAAGAAACTCTGTGAAAAATGTAGGTAAATTACCTACTAAAACATTATTCGGGGTATCTCAAATGCTTGCAACCTATGCAAAGGTTTGCAAAATTCAAAAATTTAACTTTTGCCTGAAAGGAGGCGAAGTGTGTTTATGAAAAAGAAAGTATTCATTTTATTAGTAGTAGTACTTACAATTATGAGTGTAGCACTGGTTGGATGTAAGGGTGGCGGTGCGTTGACTATTCCTGTGGGTGTAAATGCCGAGTTAACAGGTGATATTCCCTCAGTGGGTGCCTCTTGTAAAAACGCAGCCCTTCTGGCTGTAAAAGAGGTGAATGATGCTGGTGGTCTGGATATTGGTGGTAAGAAGTACACAATCAAGCTTTTTATCGAAGATAATGGTGGAAAAGCAGATCAGGCTGCTGCAGTAACCCAGAAGTTAATTACTCAGGATAATGTTGTTGCTGTCATTGGTCCTAATGCGAGCCGTTATGCTATTCCTGCTGCAGCGGTAGCTGAGAGCTCCAAGGTTTTGATGATCAGTCCTTGGTCAACTAACCCTAAACTTACAATAGACCCTAATACTGGCCAACCTGCGAAATATGTTTTCCGTGCTTGTTTTACTGATTCTTTCCAGGGTCAAGTAGTTGCTAAGTTCGCTATGGAGAAACTCGGGGCAAAGAAGGCGGCAGTATTATACGATGTGGCCTCTGAGTACAATAAGGGTATTGCAGATGTTTTCAAAAACACTTTCGAGAAGCTTGGAGGTCAGGTTGTAGCATTTGAAACCTATACTACTGGTGATAAAGATTTTTCTGCGCAACTCACCAAGATTAAACAGGCTAATCCTGATGTGATTTTCCTTCCCAATTATTATAATGAAGTTCCATTGCAGATCCAGCAGGCGCATAGACTGGGTATCACAGCAACCTTTATAGGCTCTGATTCATGGGGAGCTGAAGATTTAATTAAATTAGGTGGCAAAGATGTTGAGGGTTATTTCTTTAGCACACATTATGCAAGGGATATTCCTGCTCCTGCTACTCAGAAGTTCATTAGTGCTTATACTGCAGCCTATGGCAGTGTTCCAGATGATGTAGCTGCTTTAACTTACGACTCTTTTGGTCTTCTGTTTGAAGCACTTAAAACCGCTAATAAGATAGATCGTCAGGCTGTACGTGATGCATTGGCTACATTGTCACGCTATGAAGGTGTAACTGGTACTCTGCAGTTCAAAGAAGGTTCAGGAGATCCGATTAAGAGTGCAGTTATACTGCAGATTAAGGATGGTAAATTTGTATATTATGCAACAGCCAACCCATAAAGATTAACTATTAAGAAAGGCAAAACACCCTATGTATATCATTCAACAGATTATAAATATACTCCAGTTAGGCAGCATCTACGCACTAATTGCACTTGGATACACCATGGTTTATGGAGTGCTCAGGTTTATAAATTTCGCTCATGGTGACTTGTTTATGGTAGGTGCTTTTGTCGCTTTTATTGTTGCTACATATTTGAAGTTATCTTTTATTCCTACACTACTTATCTCTATGGTTGTTGTATCTATGTTGGGTGTGACTATTGAACGCCTGGCGTATAAGCCTTTACGCCAGGCCCCAAGGGTATCGGCTGTTATTACTGCTTTAGGAGTGGGCATATTTTTGGAAAATTTTGTCCTGCTCTTTTATCCCTATCCTCAGAATGTGCCGATATTACTTCCAAAAATTATCTGGAACACAGGCGGTGTAACTATATCGTTTTTGCAGGTTCTCATTATAGGGCTTTCTCTATTGCTGATGCTGATACTTGACCTGATAGTGCGCCGAACTATGGTTGGAATGGCCATGCGAGCTATCTCCTGGAATAAGATTGTTGTTCCACTGATGGGTGTGCCATTAGACATGATTATTTCGATTACCTTTGCTCTGGGGACTGGATTAGGTGCTGTTGCTGGTGTTATGTACAGTCAGGCCTTTCCAGTTATTGACCCATATTTAGGAATACTCATTGGTTGGCAGGCTTTCATCTGTGCTGTAGTGGGAGGTATTGGCAATATTCGTGGTGCCATGCTCGGTGGTTATATTCTGGCTGCGGTTCAAATTATAGTGGTGAGTTTCCTTCCCTCTACTTATCGTGATTTTATAGCATTTACATTGCTTTTGATAATGTTGATTTTCCGCCCATATGGAATTTTTGGAAAGCCGGAAACAGAGAAGGTATAAACTATGAAAACTGATAATGCAAAAACAGGGGGAAGATTTAAAATGAATGGTGCTGTAGGTTATTTATCTGAGCATTGGAAAGGAATATCAAATAACAGACGAATTCTTCCAGTATTAGTGGTATTAGGCTTTATTCTCTCGTTTGTTATCCCACAGTTTAACATCGTAAATCCTTATATCCAGACCATCATTATGTATATTGGTATTAATATTATTCTTGCTACGAGCCTGAACCTTGTTAATGGTTATATGGGGGAGTTTTCTGTTGGTCATGCTGGCTTCATGTCTGTCGGCGCCTATGTATCTTCATTACTTATGTTACATATTTTTCCTCGTTCTCTGAATTTGTTGTTTTTCCCGTTGAGTATCCTTGCGGGTGGAATTTTAGCATCTCTTGTTAGCCTGATAGTGGCTATTCCCTCATTTAAAACACGTAGCGATTATCTTGCAATTATCACTCTGGCTTTCAATTTTATTGTTAAATCGGTTTTTGAAAACATCGAGGCAATTGGTGGACCTCGTGGTATTGTTGGCATCCCGAGGCTTACCACTATACCCTGGGTTTTCTTCTGGACAGTACTCTCGTTGTGGGTAATCAGGAACTTTGTTTATTCAAACTATGGGCGTGGAGTGCTCTCAATCCGTGAGGATGAAGTTGCAAGTGGGCTAATGAGCGTGAACACCCGTCAGGTTAAACTTCTTGCATTTGCCCTATCGGCATTTTTTGCGGGTGTAGCAGGTGGACTATTTGCGCATCTATTACAGTTTATCTCTCCCAGGGTATTCGATATTGCAAAATCTACAGATATTCTCATTATGGTATACCTGGGTGGTATTGGTTCTATTGCAGGCTCTATACTTGGTGCAACTGTTTATACTATTCTCCTTGAAATCCTCAGACCACTGGGAATGTTCCGCATGGTATTGATGCCATTACTCTTAGTATTTTTGATGATCTACCGCCCGCGTGGTATTATGGGGCTTCGTGAACTTCAGTGGTTTATTCCTGTTCAGGACCTGAACGCAGTTAAGCGCTGGCAACATAAGAAGGAGGCTTCCAATGCCAATTCTGCAAGTTAGGGACCTTACTCATTATTTTGGTGGGTTGCGTGCTGTTTCTGATTTCAATTTGGATCTTGAAAAAGGTGAGTTAATAGGTATTATTGGGCCAAATGGTGCTGGTAAGACTACTATTTTTAATTTGATAACCGGGGTTTACAGACCATCGCAGGGTAGCATTAAATTCGATGGTGTTGAACTCGTTGGGAAGACACCAAATGAGATAACTGCTCTCGGTATCGCACGCACCTTCCAGAATATTCGTCTTTTCAAAAACCTAAGTGTTCTGGACAATGTGCGTATTGCCTGCTATTCACAGATAGGTTACACTCCATGGGAGGCACTTTTTCACCTGGGGCGTTACTCTTCTCATGAAGAGCATATTACAAACGAAGCCCTGGATCTGTTGGCAATATTCGATTTAGAAGAATTAGCTGAAGAGACATCTAAAAATTTACCTTATGGCTTTCAGCGCCGTTTGGAAATTGCCCGGGCAATGGCTACTCATCCCAGGTTGCTTTTGTTAGATGAACCTGCTGCGGGGATGAACCCTGCTGAGATAGATGAGTTAATGGAACTCATTCGCTGGGTCCGTGAAAAGTTTGATGTGACTATTATCCTCGTGGAACACCAGATGCAATTAGTAATGGGCATTTGTGAGCGTATTAAAGTCCTCGATTTTGGTGTTACCATTGCAGAGGGTTCTCCTATTGAGATTCAGAATAATGCCAAAGTCCTGGAAGCCTATCTTGGTAAAGGAAGTGTAAAATGAGTAATAAGGATATTTTACTCTCTGTAAAAGACTTAACTGTATCTTATGGGATTATAAAGGCAGTCAAGGGTATTTCTTTCGATGTTCGAGAAGGTGAGATTGTTACCTTGATCGGTGCAAATGGGGCTGGGAAAACCTCCACATTGAATGCTATCTCCGGACTTATCCCGTATGATGGCAATATTACATATAAGGGCGCAAGTTTACGCGGGGTAAGTCCTGACAAGATTGTTGAACTTGGCATTGTTCAAGTACCTGAGGGGCGGCAAATTTTTGGTAACCTAACCGTTATGGAAAACCTTAAACTTGCTACTTGGAGGCGAAAGGACAAAGCAGAAGTAAAAAGAGACTACGAACGAGTCTTTAGTATCTTTCCTCGCTTGCGAGAGCGTGCTAATCAGCTTGGTGGCACTTTATCGGGTGGTGAACAGCAGATGCTTGCAGTAGCGCGTGCTATTATGAGTCGTGGACAGGTTATGTTATTGGACGAGCCTTCTATGGGTCTTGCTCCAGTGTTAGTGCAAGAGATATTTGATGTACTAAAAGAACTTAACAAAACTGGCACTACCATTTTGTTAGTGGAACAGAATGCTAATATGGCTTTACATCTGGCTCACCGTGGGTATGTCCTTGAAACAGGGAGGATAGTCATATCTGGAAGTGGCGTTGATTTGTTGGAAAATGAGCAGGTCAGGAAGGCCTATCTTGGCGGTTGATTTTCTGAGATAGTTTCAGAGTAAAGGGCAGGAGAAGTATCCTTTTCAAGAGATAAAAACCATCTTCTTGTAGAGGCTATCTTCTCTTGCCTTTTACTGGGAAGCAACATATAACGCTTTTAATATTCTATAAGAACATATTACACAAGGAGGGTTTAATGAAAATTCCGTTTATTAAGGTTACTCCACCAGGCCCGAAGGCTAAGAGTTTAATAGATCTTGATCATAAGTATATTTCAACTGGAGGCGGTGTAAAACTTTTACCCCTTGTGCCCGAATATGGAGAAGGTGCCACTATTACAGATGTTGACGGCAATGTTTTTATTGATTTTTTGGCAGGTGCCGGTGCTGCCGTTACGGGCTATTCGCATCCATTACTTGTGAAGGCTGTGCAAGAACAGGTTTCCAAAATACAACATTCAATGATTGGATATACTTATAGTACTAACGCTATAAATCTTGCAAAAAAAATCTCTGATATTACTCCAGGTAAATATAGAAAAAAGGTATCTTTTGGTTTAAGCGGATCTGATTCTGGAGATATGGCAATGAAGATTGCAAGATACGCAACAAAGAAAAACTGGATAATTACATTTATTGGCGCATATCATGGGCAAACTTATGGCTCTACCTCGTTAACTCAATTTCAGGGTTCATTGAAAAAACACTTAGGGCCCCTTGTTCCAAATATTTTAGCAGTCCCCTATCCTGACCCTTATCGTAACCCCTGGAATATAGATGGTTACGAAAAACCTCGTGAACTTACAGAGGCTTCAATTAACTATATTGAAAAATATATAATAGGTCATGTGGTGCCGAAAGATGATATTGCAATGATCCTCGCTGAACCGATTCAAGGTGATGCTGGGACTATTATTCCGCCAGTAGACTTTTTTATAGAATTAAAGAAATTATGTGAGAAATATGGCATTTTATTAGGTGTAGATGAAGTGCAAACTGGTGTGGGGAGAACAGGCAAATGGTTTGGTATTGAGCATTTTGGAGTTGAACCTGATTTAATGATGCTTGGTAAAGGTTTGGCATCTGGCATGGGGGTAAGCGCAGTTGTGTACAGAGAAGAACTTCAAGACCCCCCGTCTGGAAGTTTGCTTTTCACCCCTGCTGCAAATCCAGTTGCCTCTGCTGCTGCCCTTGCGACAATTGAAATTGTAGAAAAGGAAGACCTTCTAAATAAATCTTCTAAAGTCGGAGATTATTTAATGAAAAGATTTAAAGAGATGCAGAACAAGTATCCAGTCATAGGGGATGTGAGAGGTAAGGGTCTTATGATAGCGCTTGATATAGTTAAGGACAGTAAGACGAAGTTACCTGCCCCAGACCTCACAGGCAAGATTTGCTGGAGAGCTTTTGAGTTGGGCTTGATACTGCCCTCTATTGGCTTTTACAGTAATTGTATAAGGATTGTGCCACCGTTGGTTTTGTCTGAAGATCTTGCAAGGATAGCAGCAGATATAATAGAACAAGCAATTGATGATGCTATTAGAGGAAAGGTTGAAAAGGGCACTTCAACATGGTCTTGATACAAGTTATGAAAAACGCACTTTTTGCTTTTCTCTAAAATCAAGGTTTTCCTGTTTGGGATGATAGATAAAAAAGAAGTATATATAAGGAGGAAAAAATGAGGCGAAAAGTTAGTTTTGCAAAGATTTTTATCATTGGGCTTGGGTTTTTCTCTATTTCTATGTTGTGGTCTTTATACAACACTGATGTGCCAATAATCCTTCAATCACGGTATCACCTGTCTAATTATCTTACTGGTTGGGTGATGAATCTTGATAATATACTTGCGATTATACTCATTCCTTTTATAGGGGCCTTATCTGACAGGACAAGAACGCCGATTGGGAAAAGAATGCCTTTCATTATAACAGGTTTGCCGCTTGGTGCTCTTTTCTTTCTTCTCATCCCTGTTATTGCATATTCAACTCTTCCGTTTGCGGCGCTGTTTATCGTAATTTTGTTCATGAACATAGCTATGGCAATTTCTCGAGGACCAGTGATTGCCTTAATGCCAGATGTTGTCCCTTCCGAGGAACGATCGCCTGCTAATGGCATCATTAACTTCATGGGTGGATTTGGGTCTCTTTTGGTCTATTTTGTTTTGGGAAAACTTTCTTCGGTAAACAGGTCTCTTGGCTTTGCAATCACTGCAGTTATACTTGTCATCTCCACAATAATACTGTTTTTTTCCGTCAGTGAAAAAAGGGATTCTCTATATTCAGAATCTGCAGAGGATGAAAGTATGATGACTCTCCTCAAAGCGCTTTTCTCAAAGGATAATGTCTTTTTGATAATCCTACTATTGTCAATCTTCTTCTGGTTCGTTGCTTTCAATTCAGTAGAAACATTCTATGCAGTCTATATGGCTCAGGAGTCAGGGCTTTCTGCACAAGTCGGAGAACAAACGGCAAAGTTCAATCTTGGTATATTTTCACTTGTGTTTATGGTTTTTGCATTGCCTTCAGGTTTCATTGGAAAGAAATTGGGGAGAAGACGAACTATTTTAATTGGTATCTCGGGACTTATTCTTCTATTTAGCGTATTCACTCTCATAAGGACAGTTTCAATTCAAAAGTACCTCTTTACACTTGGAGGGTTTTTCTGGTCTTTGATAAACATCAATTCATTGCCGATGGTGCTTGACCTTGGAACTACAAAATCCCAGGGAACATATACAGGTTTTTACTACCTTTTCTCTCAGGCAGCCAACATTATTGCGCCACCGTTAGCTGGCTTGGTAGCCGACAGAATGAACACACGGTTCGTCATATTCCCGTTTGCTCTTGTTTTCTTTACATTTGCTTTCATTGCAATGTTACTTGTAAGGGGTGGAGAGGCTAAAAATGAAAGTGTTGGGGCATAGAGGTTGCATATACGAGCCTGAGAATACTATTCGGAGTTTTAAAAAGGCCTTTGATTTAGGGGCAGATGGTGTTGAACTTGATACCCAGGTTACATCTGACGGAGTTGTTGTTGTTTCGCATGATGAAAATCTTTTAAGGCTTACCGGGAACAATTTCAGTATACGACAGCATACATATAATGATCTTCTGTCACACAGAATTGAGGGAGAAACTATTCCTCTTCTTGTTGATGTGCTTGCACTCGCTAAAGAGGAAAATAAACTTGTTGATGTTGAACTTAAGAATCCGTCTGACTTTATATATGTTGCAAAAATAGTTGAAGGGTTTAACTATGAAGGATTTTTTATCTCTTCCTTCTTTCACAGGTGTCTTTTTGAGGGTAAAAAATCTTTTCCTAAAGTTAAATTTGGGTATTTGTATGCACATGAGCCAAGGGATATAGGAGCCTATGCAACTGAAATCGACATATTGAAGCCCGAGATCGGATATGTAACGGAGGATTATCGCAAATATGCTTCAATTACAATACCCTGGACTGTAAATGAAAAATCGGAACTCAAAAGATTACTTGATCTGGGTGTTTTTGCTATCATAACAGATGTTGCTGATAAAGTGCTGGAGTATATAAAGGGGAGTGAAGACGGTGAAAAGGATGGTTCTCCTTATCTTGAATACCTGTTAAAGGCAGTTGTAAAGGATGAATCCAGCATTGTAGGTGACAGAGTGATTCTTGCCCTTCAGAATAGATTTATGTCCTTGCATCTTGACGGAATAACCGTTGACGGGGAAAGTGTAATCTCTTATTCTGCACTTCCTTTTCACTGGAAGATTGGAGATAAAATTGTTGTTGAACTTCAAGGTATAACGAATTCATCCATTATGATTATAAATACAAAAGAATTAGGCTCTATTAGAGTTGAGGTATTAAAACTACTTACTAAGATCAGCCTTAAGTACCCTCTTGACAAATTTTAAAATTTGATTATCCTTATAGTGTAACTCACCGGTTCCCCGTTAGCTCAACCGGCAGAGCGGGTGGCTGTTAACCACTAGGTTGTAGGTTCGAGTCCTACACGGGGAGCCAATTTTTATTTTAGAATGGAAAAGAATTTTGAAAGAGGTAGTGGCATTTTATGCCATATAACTTCTCTCCCAAGCAAGTTTGGCATCGGGGATTTTAATGCCCTAAAATCTTTTGTTAGCTTCCTGAGGCATTCAAGGCAGAAGTATATTCAGATTTTACCAATTGGACCAACAGCGCCTATCTTTGATAATTCTCCGTACCATTCTATTTCTGCTTTTGCAATTAATCCTCTCTTTATAAGCATTGAAGACCTTGTAAGAGATGGATATCTTGAAGAAAGTGCTCTGGAGAATTATATTGTTGAAGAATCGAACAAAGTAGATTTTGAAAAAGTAATTAAAAGCAAAGAGCATGCCTTAAGAAGTGCCTTTGAAAAGTTCGTCCCTGAAAGTTCTTTTGAGCAGTTTAAAGAAGAAAATGCCTTTTTTCTTGAGGACTATGCATTATTCCTTGCATTGAAAAAAGAGTTTGGTAACAGGTCCTGGCAGGAATGGCCACAAGAATTTAAGAACCGCTCAAAGGACACAATTTTAAAAGCAAAAGAAGTGTTAAGAGAAGAAATGATGTTTTTTGAATTTGTCCAGTTTATCGCCTATAAGCAATTTTTGGAAGCAAAAAGTGTTTTAAATGATAGTGGAATAAAAATCATTGGAGATCTACCTATGTATGTGGATTTAGATAGCCCTGATGTATGGACAAATAGAGAACTTTTTGAACTGGATAGCAATGGTTATCCTTTAAGAGTTGCAGGAGTGCCTCCTGATTATTTTAGTGCAAATGGACAACTCTGGGGTAATCCACTTTATAGATGGGATGTAGAAAGGAGTTTAGGTTTTAGTTGGTGGATAGAGAGAATTGAGCACTTACTGAAGTTTGTAGATATTATTAGAATTGACCATTTTAGAGGTTTTGTAGCGTACTATGCAATTCCCTATGGTATGCCAAATGCAAAAATTGGTGAGTGGGTTCCTGCCCCCGTATATGACTTCTTTGATACACTGAAAGAGCATTTCAAAAGTATGCCTTTTATCGCAGAAGATTTGGGTTTGATTACTGATGATGTGGTTACTGTTATTAAACATTACAAGATTCCAAATATGCGGGTTCTTATGTTTGCATTTGATGGCACTCCATCAAATCTGTATCTTCCACATAACTATGAAAATCCTACCGTTGTGTATACGGGAACCCATGATCATAATACAGTAAAAGGATGGTTTAAGTACGAAATTAACGAGAGAGGAAAGGCGTATCTTCGAAAATATTTAGGATATGAACCTGTTTTGGAGCACATCCATAGAGATTTGATAAGACTTGCTCACTCATCAATTGCATTCCTTTCAATAATACAAATTCAGGATGTTTTAGGTCTTGATGAGCGTTTCAGGATGAATACTCCAGGGACAGTTGGTTCAAACTGGCGTTTTAAACTTAGATTTGATAATTTGAATGACGAATCCGCATTGCTCTTTTTGAAAGATGTTACAGAAATTTATGGTAGATAATTTTATGCCTTATTTTGTAAAATCTGATAAAAATATTTCTCTTAACTTATTTATTATATCAGGGTGAGAAAGTATAATTCCAACCTCCCTATTGTTGTCTAATGAATTTGAGGAAAGGTTTTCAGAGCCAACAAATGCATAAGTTCTATCGACAATAATAACTTTTGCATGGATATAAAGTGAGGATAAGTATTTTATATCTATGCCGTATCTTTTTAGTTCAGAAATAGTTGTGCTATTGTTTTCTATACTCTCCGGGCTTGCAATGATTACTTTTGTGTCGATATACTTTCCCTTTCTTTTAAGGATATCTTTAATTGCTGGATCGTCAATCTCTTCAGCGTATATAAGGATTTCACTATGTGCACTATTAAGGAGGTTTTCAATTTTTGCTCTCGAATTTTCGGGACTTATAACAAGTGATGAATCGTATTTTGGTTTGTAAGGATGTCTTTTCCAGTCTGCTCCAAATATGTCCTCTAATTCATTTACTATTCTTTCATCCTGGACTATAACGCCGAATTCTCTATTTTTCGTGAAGGCAGATTTTGTTAGATTTAAAGTCATAATATACCCTGTTTTCCCGTCGATGATCATAAATTTTGAATGGGTATAGTTGTAAGCCTTATTGTCCCATTTACTTTCTATGCCATAATAGGAAAGTTTATTTTTGATTTCTCTGTTTGCACTATAACCGCCATAGGGGTTTTCTTCGAGGATAACTCTTATATTAACTCCCCTTTTCTTTGCATCGACGAGTTCTCTTAATATATCTGTATCCGAGAAGGTATAAACTTCGATCTCTATTGATGTTCTGGCATTTTCTATCCCTTTAATAACAGGGTCTTTCCCCATATCCGGTTCATAGAAGATTTGAACCGGTTCCGAATAACTCTGAATGTTTATTAGGGGCTTTTGAGTGCCTGGTATGAGTTTTATGTAGATAAGGAGAGAGATTACAAAAAGTATCGCAATAATAGTGTTGTAGATATATGTCTTTCTGCTAAAAAGACGAAGTTTTGCTTTCTCTGTATTTTCCATACCATATTATACGAAAAATACGGTTTTGTGTTTGAAAATTGAACATTTTTTGTAAAATAGTATGAGATGAAAATCTATAAGATAAAGATAAAAGTTGTTGAAGTAAGAGGCATATGTACTGCAAATTTGAAAGTTGGTGACGAGTTTGAAATAGATAGTAACGGACAACCTGTGCCAATAAATTTTTGTGGCTGGGCTTTTGTAACTCTCTGGCCTTTTATAACACCCTTGCGTTATGGAGGAACTCTGCCATGGGAGAGGGATCCAAATAAGGCATATGTTTCATGTCCTGATCCCTACAATACCGTGGTCTTCGAAATTTGTAGATATGGGGAAGAGTATGTGAATGAAGACAATCCACCTGCATTTTAGAAATGGGGACGAAAAATAAACTTCAACAGTTGTTTTTAGAATTGTTCATTATCCTCCTTTTGATAGGTGTTGTATATGCGCTTTATAGAAGGGAGATTTATATATCAAGTTATGTTGAAGATATAAAGGTTTCCTTACTGTTTGTTTATCTCTTGAGATCGCTTGTCAGAATGTTTCTTGCGTACATTTTATCCCTTCTTTTTTCCTTTACATACGGGTATCTTGCCGCAACCAGTGAGAGACGAGAGGCAATAATGATACCTGTTCTTGATATACTTCAATCTGTTCCGATCCTGGGTTTTTTCCCTGTGGCAATTGCATTCTTTATTTCTTTGATTCCAAACTCAATCATAGGTATTGAACTTGCTTCTATATTTTTGATCTTTACTTCCCAATCCTGGAATATTGCCTTTGGTGTGTATGAGAGCATAAAAGGTATTCCAAAGGATATAGAAGAGGCATATGAATTTTATGACCCTTTGGCCAATTTAAAATTAAGGAGACTTTACATACCTGCTTCGATTCCAAAAGTTGTCTATAACAGTATTGTAAGTTGGTCCAATGGCTGGTATTTTCTGGTTGCTTCAGAGATCTTTGCTGTGGGTGAAAAATCCTTTAGACTTCCAGGTATTGGAAGTTTTATTCTTGTTTCTGCAACAGAAGGTAAAATCGGGCTTGTTCTCCTTGGTATTTTTGTTTTGGCAGTGACAATTCTTTTACTTGATATGTTTATGTGGCGGCCTCTTTCACAGTGGTCGAGAAGATTTAGATACTCAGTAAGCCCGGGTGAAGAAGAAGAGAAAGAGGTGCTTGATATAGTTATTCTCTTCTGGGAGTTTGTTGGGCGTGTTTTAGACCATTTAAAAAGACCTTTCGAAAAAATTGATTTCGAAAGTTATAGTATGAGGATACACAGGTTTTTAAAGTCAAAATTTTTAGGGTATCTATCAAGGATTCTAAAATACATTGTGATAACTTTAGGCATTTTTGTTTTGTTATTTATCTTTTACTATACTGTAAGGGGTGTTGTAAACATCGCTTTTTCAATCAGGTTAAACCAGGTACTTATTGCACTTAAGGCGCTTTTCTTTTCATCTATAAGAGTGTTTTCCTCATATATTTTAGCAGTTTTATGGACTGTGCCTGTTGCAATTGGTCTTTACAACAGGAAGAAAATTGCAAACTTTGTTCTTCCTATATTCCAGATACTCTCATCTATTCCTGCAATTTCTTTCTTCCCACTTCTCCTCTATTTTTTGCTCCCAATTAAGTTTGGTCTGGAAATTTCTTCAATAGTACTTATTTTAACAGGCATGCAGTGGTATGTATTTTTCGTCTCTTATGGTGGATTAAAGGCAATTCCTAATGATTTGCTGGAAGTTGTTGATTCTTATGGTGTAAAGGGAGGCCTTAAACTGAGGCGTCTTCTTTTCCCTGCGATGCTTCCTTCTTTTCTTACAGGGACAGTGACTGCACTTGGTGGGGCATGGAATGCTCTTGTGGTTGCAGAATACATTGATGTAAAGGGGAAACCATATATGGTAACCGGGATTGGAGCGCTTCTCAATGTTTCTCTTTCCCAGAATGAAAAAGGACTTTTTACTCTTGCGCTTATCTTGCTTGTCCTCACAGTTTATTCTATCAACCACTTTGTTTATAGGCCTCTTTATGCTAAAATTCTTGATAGATACAGGATGGAGGCGTAATGGCGCTTTTGAGTGTAAGAAATGTGTATCAGGTATTTTCTCTTAAGAACAAGGAAGTTGTTGTGCTTGAAAATGTGAGTTTTACTGTGGAAGAAAATGAATTTGTGAGTCTTGTCGGTCCCTCTGGTTGTGGAAAGAGTACGCTTCTACGGATCATTGCAGGACTTCTTAAACCTTCATCTGGCACCGTGCTTTTTAGAGAAGAAGAAGTGAAAGGGATTAATCCATACACAAGTATGGTATTTCAAACATTTGGTCTTCTTCCCTGGCTGGATGTAACTGAAAATATTACGCTTGGACTTGAAGCAAGGGGTGTATCTCTTAAAGAGAGACTAAAAAAGGCTTTTAAGTACATAGATATGGTAGGTTTGGAAGGTTTTGAAGAGGCATACCCGAGAGAACTTTCTGGCGGAATGAAACAGAGAGTTGGCATTGCAAGGGCGCTTATTATGGAGCCCGAACTTCTTCTTATGGATGAACCATTTTCTGCACTTGACGCATTAACTGCAGAAAACTTGAGGTCAGAGATAGTAAATCTCTGGGAGTCTAAAAAGCTCTCTTTGAAGTCCATATTACTGGTAACACATAATATAGAAGAGGCAGTTTATCTTTCGGATAGGATTATTATTTTCTCTACGCATCCAGGTAGGGTTGTAGCAGACGAAAGGATAGACTTGCCAAGACCAAGGGAAAGAGATAGTAAGGAATTTTACAAGATTTATGATAAAATATATTCGATGATACTTGGTTCAAGTTAAGTAAGGAGGTGAACCTAACAAGGGAATATAATGGATGACATATCGCCATTGCCTTATGTAGAAGTAGGCAAACTTATTGGTTTACTTGTTTATCTTGAAGATGCAGAAGGGAAAGTGGATATCTATATGATTCCAGAGGACATTGAAATTGAAGCAGGTGAACTTGTCTCCCTTTTGAAAGTTGCAGAAATGCTTGGTTTTGTAGAAGTTAAGGAGGGTGATGTTTTGATTACAGAATTAGGGAAGCAAATAGTCTATGGTGATGAAAATAAAAGGAAGGTTATTTTTAAGGAGTCTCTTAAGAAGTTACTACTCTTTAAGAGGATCATTAATATTCTTGTAAAGGCAAAGGATAACGCAGTTGACAGGGAAGATATGCTTGAGATGCTTTCAACGGAGATGTCGGAAGAGGAAGCATATGAAACTTTGAAGGGTGTTATTGAACTTGGAAGATACGCAGAACTCATCGGGTATAATCCCGAAGATAAAGAAGTATATCTTGATAAACTGGAGGAAATATGATAGAAGAGACCTTCGTGATGATTAAACCAGATGGGGTTAAGAGAGGTTTAATTGGTGAAATTATTTCACGCCTTGAGAGAAAAATGATGAAGATAGAAGGGTTGAGAATGCTTACCCTTACAAAGGAGATGGCAGAGAAACTTTATGAAGTTCATAAAGGAAAAGATTTCTTTAAAGAACTTGTGGATTATGTAACTTCGGGTCTAGTTGTAGTGATGAAGATAGAGGGGGAAAATGCAATTCTAAATTGTAGAATAGTTGTAGGAGATACATCCCCGGAAAGAAGGGTTCCGGGAAGTATCAGGGGAGATTTTTCTCCATTCCTTATGGAAAATCTTGTCCATGCCTCTTCGAGTAAGGAAGACGCTGAAAGGGAATTAAAACTTTTCTTCGGGTGATTTATGGAAGATAGAGAGTTGTTGGAAGCACTGGTAACAGCTATAGGTCCTACAGGAAATGAAAAATCTGTATACGAAATAATAAAAAAGGCATTGGATGGGTTTGTTGATGAAATTTTTGTGCACCAGGGTAGTGGTTCTCTTATTGCATTTAAGAGAGGAAACGGAGTTTCTTCTTTGCTTATCGAGGCGCATGTTGATGAAGTATTTATGGTGGTAGAAGATGTCCTTGAAAATGGTTTTTTGAGGTTTTATTCCCATTCAATTGACCCAAAGATCCTTCCTGGTTTAAAGGTATGTGTTCATGGAAGGAAGTTACTTAGGGGTGTAATAGGAGTAAAACCATACCACTTAGTTAAACCTTCTGAAGAAAATAAGGCCTATACTTTTGATGAACTTTTTGTTGATTGCGGAATGACTGGAAACAAAATAAGAGAGTTTGTATCCGTAGGAGACTATATAACATTTGAGCCTGGATTTGTTGAGTTGCAGGATTATTTTGTAAGTAAGGTACTTGATAATAGAACTGGTGTCTTTGTCCTTATTGAGGTACTCAAGGCGCTAAAGAGAATTAAGCATGAAGTAAATGTCTATGCCCTTTTTTCTACACAGGAAGAGTTTACTTCGCTTGGTGCAATAACTTCTTCCTTTTCTATTTTTCCGGATGCTGCTCTAATTTTGGATACAACATTTGCAATCCAGCATAAGGTGGGAGAAGAGGATGGATTTGAGTGTGGAAAAGGCCCTGTAATTTTTGTTGGAGCAAGTATTTCAAGAAAACTCACGCAACGGTTAACTTCGACAGGAGAGCGCTTTGGTATACCTTTTTCTTATGAAGTTGGTGTCCTTTCTTCGACTGATGCAGATAGAATTCAATTGGTAAGAACCGGTATTCCTACTGCCCTTGTAAGCATTCCAATACGATATATGCATACGCCGATTGAGATGGTAAGTGAATCCGATTTAGAAAAAACTGTGCAGTTGATAAAACTTTTTGTGGAACATTATGAGCCGGTAACGAAGGTGCAAAATGGCGAATATTGAACTTATTAAGAAATTGAGTAAGGCCTTTGGAGTTTCCTCTTTTGAAAACGAAGTGATTGATATCTTAAGGGAAGAATTAAAGGGGTATGTAGATAGTATAGAAGTTGACGAAATGCAGAATCTTATTGCGTTGAAAAATTTTGATAGCCCGAAGTCAAAAGTGATGTTAAATGCGCATATGGATGAGGTGGGTCTTTTTGTAAAAAATGTTACACCCTCTGGATTTATTAAGTTTGTGAAGGTTGGGGGGATAGACGATAGAGTCCTTTTAGGAAAAAGGGTCATAATCGGGGAAAAGAAAGTGAGAGGCGTTATTGCAACAAAACCAATACATTTGCAAAAGGAAAGCGAAAAGGACCTGGTGGACAAATCCTGGGATATGGTAATTGATATTGGTGCAAAGACAAAAGAAGAGGCACTTAAATTGGTTCAGGTTGGAGAGGGGATTGCCTTTGATACAGAATTTGAAGAGATAGGTGATGGTTTTTTTGTGGGAAAGGCCTTTGATGATAGGCTTGGTTGTGCTATTATTGCTGAAGTTTTGAAGGAGGAGTTTGACTTTCCTTTGATTGCGCTCTTTTCATCCCAGGAAGAAACAGGTTTAAGAGGTGTAACTACGGGTGCTTTTAAATACACGGCGGATATTTCTATAACAATTGAGGGCACTGTTTCTTCAGATTTTCCTGATGTATCAGATTTTAATAAAGTTTCTGTTATTGGAGATGGACCTGTTATTACAGTAAAGGACGCATCAGTTATAACAGACCATGGTTTGAGAAAAAGACTCATAGAGACTGCAGAAAAGTTCCATATACCCTATCAGTATAAGAGGGTAGCGGTAGGTGGTACAGATTCTTCTAAAATTCAGGTTACAAAGGAAGGTGTAAAAGTCCTTGTAATGGCAGTGCCTGTAAGATATATTCACTCCCCTGTAAGTCTCTTTTATCTTGATGATTATGAGAATACGAAGAGACTTTTAGTAGAATTTTTGCATAGTCTGGAGGGATAAGATGAAGGAGGTTTTAGAGAAGTTAGTGAGAGCATTCGGGGTGTCTTCGAAAGAAGAAAGGGTAAGATCTGTAATAAGGGAGGAATTGAGTAATTACGATTTTGAAATTTCTGAAGATAAGTTTGGGAACCTTATCGTCCATGTTCCACATGATGGACCAAAGTTAATGCTTGCCTCGCATCTTGATTCTGTTGGTGTTATGGTAACAGATATCGATAAGAACGGGCTTGTGAGATTTGCCCCTGTGGGAGATATAAAAGCACACTTTCTTCTGGGAACGCAGATCCTTTTTGAAAATGGAGTTGAAGGAATGGTATATTGTGATGATAAAGAATTACAGGATATTAAAAATGAACATCTTTTTATAGACATAGGTGCAAGATCGAAAAAAGAGGCTTTGTCACTCGTTCAAATTGGAAGTGGCGGCATATTTTTCCCTCATATGTATTTCTCGAAAGATCGGGTGATATCTCCTTCCCTGGATGATAGAATAGGCTGTGGGATACTTGTAGAGGTCCTTAAGAATGTAAAGAAGAAAAATTTAAGATTTGATCTTTACGCTGTTTTTACTGTAGAGGAGGAGGTAGGGGTAAAAGGGGCAAGGACCTCTACATATGAGATTACTCCTGATATTGGTATTGTGGTAGATGTAACTCCTGCACTGGACTTTGTTGAACCGAAGAGAAACGCAATAGAACTTGGGAAAGGTCCCGCAATAAAGGTGATGGATGGCAGAATGATAACCAATATGGAGGTGCGTGAAACATTAGTTAATGTTGCAAGAAAGAATGAGATTCCATTTCAACTTGAAGTGGTAACTACTGGGACTACCGATGCCTTTGCAATGCAGATTACGAAGGAAGGTGTAAGGACTGGTGCAATATCAATTCCTGCAAGGTACATCCATACGCAGGGGGAAGTTGTGGACTTAAACGATGTTAAAAACGCCATTTCACTTTTGATAAATTATATAGAAAAATAAAGGAGGTGCAAAATGAAAGGAGTTTTTGGCAAGTTTCTTGAAGTAGACTTAACAAAAAGGGAGTCTGTTGTAAAAGAACTGAGTGATGAGGTGTATCTCAAGTATCTTGGAGGTCTCGGGCTTGCAACAAGGTTGCTCTTTGATTACACTCAGCCACATATTGATCCTGTTTCTTCAAAAAATGTTCTGGTTATCGCCCCGGGTCTCCTTACGGGGACAGGATTACCTACTGCCTCTAAGACAGCACTTACATTTAAATCTCCTCTTACAAATGGATTTGGAAGAAGTATTGCGGGTGCGTACCTTGGAGTTGCTTTGAAAAAGGCTGGTTATGATGCCTTATTAATTAAAGGTGTAAGTGGTACCCCTGTATACCTTTACATTGAAGATGATAAGGTCGAAATTAGGGACGCAGCTCACCTGTGGGGGAAAGATGCAATTGAAACGCAAGAGTTCTTGAAAGATGATCTTGGGAATGTAAGTACATGTGCAATTGGTTATGCGGGAGAGATGCTTTCAAAGATATCGGGTATAGACTTTGAGGAAAGACAATCTGCTCGTGCTGGTGGTGGTGCAGTTTTAGGAAGTAAGAAGTTGAAGGCAATTGCTGTTAAAGGGACAAAAGAGATCCCTGTGAAAGATATTGCTAATTTGAAAGAAGCAATCAAAAAATGGAATGGAAAAATAGTGGGAAGTGAAGTTGCAAAACTTGATATGGCTTATGGTTCAGGAGAATTTTACGAGTGGGTAAACAAAGAAATTGGTGTATTCCCCGTTAAGAACTGGCAACAGAGTTATTTTGAGGATAGTTTTAAGGTGCATCCAGGAGGGAAATCTCACCTTGACCCATACTACTGGTCTCCTATTTATACAGAAAAGTTACATCCATGCCCCAATTGTAATAAACCCTGTGGAAGACATATAGTAATTAAAGAAGGAAAATATGCGGGATTGAGAGTGGAGGGAGTTGAATATGAAATATTGTACTCATTGGGTGGTGTCCTTGGTATAGAGGATTTTGAAGTAACTGCAAAGTTGAACGAAATTTGTGATAGGGCAGGTCTTGATGGAATTTCTGCAGGAGTTACGCTTGCCTTTGCAATGGAAGCATATGAGAAAGGATTGCTCACTAAAGAAGATACAGATGGTCTTGATTTGAGATTTGGCAACGGAGATGCTGCAGTTGCTGCAATGGAAAAACTTGCAAAAAGGGAAGGGAAACTGGGCGAACTTCTATTTAATGGAGTAAAAGAGGCATATGCAAGATTAGGGAAGGATTCCTATAAATTTGCACTCGAAGTAAAGGGATTAGAGCCACCTGCCTATGATGTAAGAGGTTTAAAGGGAATGGCGCTTGCAATCGCTGTTTCTGTGAGAGGCGCCTGTCACTTAACAGGGGGGATCTATGCACCAGAGTTAACAGGTAAATTCTGGAAACTTTCGAATGTTGATAGACTTTCAACAAACTGGAAGGGGTATGAAGTTAAGACGGGTGAAGACTTTATGACCGTTTACGATACATTAGGAATGTGCAAATTCTCAAGAAGTCTTTTCTGGCTTGAGGAGGAGATACTTGAAGGTGTGGAATCTGTTACTGGAATAAAGTTCGGGGCAGGTGACTTGATGACAATTGGCGAGCGTATATATAACCTTCAAAAACTCTTTAATGTTCGAGAAGGTTTCGGGAGAAAAGATGATTATCTACCATACAGGGTTACGCACGAACCAATTTCTAATGGTGTAAGCAAGGGCCATTATGTTACTGAAGAGGAATTGCAGAAAATGCTTGATGAATATTATATGACAAGGGGTTGGTCTAAGGAGGGAATTCCTACAAAGATGCATCTTAAAAGACTTGGACTGGATGAAGAAGCGGATGAGTTTGGGGCACCAATTTAGGGTATGACCAAGATACTTGTTGTTTCTGATATTCATTATCCTGATAGGATTTCAACCATACCTGATATTAAAGACTTTGTTAAGGATGCAAATGCAATATTTGCACTCGGTGACTTTACTTCTCTTGAAGTGCTTGACTACCTTAATTCTTTTAAAAAAATTGTGTATGCTGTGCACGGCAATATGGATGAACTTTTATTAAAGGAACACTTAAGAGAGAAAATTTCGTTAAGCATTGAGGGAGTCTCCTTTGCATTAGCCCATGGGAATGGAGGCCCAAAAGGGATTGAGGAGCGAATAGTAAGTTTATTTGATAAGAAATTTGATGCCTATGTATTTGGGCATACTCATCAACCAATGAATAAATATGTAGATGAGACTTTTTTCTTTAATCCAGGCTCTCTTGCAGTTTCAACATCAAGTTTGGGTTATATCTATGTGGAAGGTAGAAATGTATGGGGAGATATTTTATATTTGTAGTTTTTTTTAAAATAAAAGAAGGAGGTAAAAATGTTAGAAGGAAAACCATCACAAATTGTAGAAGTTTTAAAGAAACTGAAACAAGATGAGCCAGATGTAGAAGCACTTGCCGTTGTGAGTCTTGATGGACTCCCTATTGCAAGTTTGCTTCCCCCCGATGCTGAAGAGGATAGGGTTGCTGCAATGTCTGCAGCAATTCTTGCATTAGGCGAAAGAGCCCTTGATGAATTAAAAAAAGGCACTCTTGAACAGGCCTATGTAAAAGGAGAACTGGGCTATGTCGTTACAACTGGTATTAAAAACCTTGCAGCGCTAATGGTTGTTACAAACAAAGAAGCAAAACTTGGAATGGTAATGCTTACGATCAAAAAAGGCATTGAAGAACTTTCAAAACTCATTTAGCAAGAGTATTTTTGGTAACCCTGCAACAAACAGTTGCAGGGCCTTTTTATTTAAATATATCGTGTGGGTAAAGAAAATCATGTCCAAAAGTCCTTTGAGAAATCTTACATACAGGTGGAAATGTTCTTTTAAATTGCGTTGAAAACATCCTTTTAAGTAGTGACTCAACTTTTACCTTATCAAACCCGAGTTTAATTATTTCTCCTTTTGGGAACCTCTCGTCAAGATACAGATATAGTATCTCATCAATTTCTGAATAAAGCGCGCCAATTTCCCCTTCATCAGTTTGTCCTGGCCATAAGTCCGCTGAAGGTTTTTTATTTATGATTTTTTCAGGCACACTTAAATACCTTGCAAGACCAAAAACCTGAGTTTTGTAGAGATCGCCAATTGGAAAAATGCCTGCTGCCATATCTCCATACCAGGTTGTATATCCAAGCATAATTTCGCTTTTGTTGCTTGTTCCAAGAACGATTGCATCAAACTCTCTTGATTTGTCGAAGATAATGTTCATTCTTAGTCTTGAAAGGAAATTCCCTATCCTTATCTTGTCTTCTATATGAGCAATTTTGAAATATTCATCTGCTATATGTGTTATATCTATTGTCTCGCTTTTTATTCCAAGACTTTCCGTAACTAAAAGACCATCCTGCAGTGACTCTTTAGAACTTAACCGATAGGGCAATAGTAACCCAAGGACATTTTCACTTCCCAATGCCTCAACCGCAAGGTAAGTAACTACTGCTGAGTCTATACCGCCAGAAATTCCGATGACCGCGTGCTTAAAATTATTGCTTTTAACCTCTTCTTCTATAAATTTAACAATGAATTTTTTTGTCAATTCGTAATTTAGATTTAAGTCAATCATTATCTCCTCCGATTAACTTCTCAAGATTTCTAAGTAAGACCTCTTTCTCCTCTTCTCTTAAAAGAGGAAAAGAGACCCTCTTTCTATAGATGTCTTCTGTATTTACCTCTCCTGTAACAAGGGATTCATTAAATAATTCAGCCTTTGCAATGTATTTTCCTGTCGGACCTTGGATGAAGCTTCCTCCAAAAAATCCAAGGCCGTCTTCGAACCCCACTCTATTTACATAGATAATAAAGAAACCGAAGAGGTTTGTATATACATTTGATGTATTTTCGACAGTGTCTTGGATATGAGGCCTCTCACCCTTCGTTCCTCTCAATGGCATATTGCTTATTGCAAACACAAAGTCTACATTGTCAAGGTAAGCAAGGCTTAAGAGTGTTGGGTGGAAGAAGTCTCTGCAGATTATAACAGCAACTTTGCCGTAATCAGTCACAAGGGACTTATACGAATTCCCTTTTCCAAAGAATCTCATTTCTTCAAACAGACCATGAGTTGGGGGAAACATCTTTCTGTAAACTAACTTAATTTCGCCATTTGAAAGATACATTGAAGAGTTGTAGGTAATCTTATCCTCTCCTTTTTCGACAAAACCAAGAATTATATCGATATTTTTACTTATCTCTTTAAGTGGCTTAAAGAAATCTGAATCTGCCTTAAGAGCAACTTCGTATGTTAGATCTCTCAGTGTATATCCTGTCAGGCTTAATTCAGGGAAAACGACAACTTCTGACCCTTCTACGATTGCCTTTTCCGTAAATTCAATATGCTTCACAAGATTTTTTTCGATATCTCCAAGTATTGGATTTATCTGTGCAAGAGAAATTTTAAATCTCATTTTGATAATCTCCTTTCAAGTAAATGTAAAAGAGGAAGCCCTAATAGATAAGTTGAGATTGCCTCGCCCAGACCGATTGTAAGCACACCAAGAAGATATGGCTTCCATGCAAAATGTGCTATTGAATATCTAAGTGCCTCAATGAGTCCCATTTTCGTATTCAGAGTTGCAAGCGTTACAACATAAAAACTTACACCGAATGCATTAAAAATTATTGGTGGAAGTGGTGCAAGGTACTTTTTGAGTTTTCTCTTCCCTATTATGTATGTAAGCACTGCTGATATGAATGTTAAGAATGTGCCAACTATCCAATCTACAGGACCAAATGGAGAAGATAGGTTTGCAAGAAAACAACCGATAGTAACTCCCCATACTGCCTCAGGAAAACTATAGGGAAGCACCGTTAGTGCTTCAGAAATTCGAACCTGAACTGCATAAAATGACAGTGGTTTAAGGATGATCGTTAATACAAAATAGAGGGCTCCTATAAGTGCACTTCTTATGAGAGAAATTAATGTGGCTCTTTCAATTTTGCTTTTCTTCATCTTTTACAGGTTGCTTCTCTTTCTCTGATTTTTCTTTTTGCATTTTAGACTTGAGTTGTTGAATTTCAATGGTATAGGAAATAAAAGAGATGAACCATATTATAATCCCACCTAAAATAAATGCTATAAGGACAAGTGCTCCCGTTGAGATATCATTTATCTTATAACCAAAAAGGTTTATGCTGGCAAAGTTGTTAATATTGAGTAAGAGAAACCATGTAAGTAGCCCGGTTAATAAAAGTAAAATTAATAAAAGCATACCTACCTTTTTCATTCTTGCCTCCAATTTTTTTTAACATCACATATATTTTAAAGGATTTATTTTTTTCTCAAAATTTTTTTCTCAATCGCGGGTCTATTGCATCTCTCAGACCATCTCCAAGCAGGTTAAATCCTAATACTGAGATAAGGATAGCAACGCCGGGGAATGTTGCAACCCACCAATAGCCACCTGTAATATAGTGGTTTGAATTTGCAAGCATAGCACCCCACTCTGCTGTAGGTGGTTGGGCACCGAGCCCGAGGAAGCCAAGTGCTGCTGCATCAAGGATTGCGCTTCCGATACTAAGAGTTGTATAAACAATGATGACCGATAAGACATTTGGTAATACATGTACTCTTATGATTCTTTTGTTTGGGGCGCCTATTGCTCTTGCAGATTCAATGTATTCGCTATTCTTAACTGTAAGAGTCTCGGATCTTACGACTCTTGCAATCTGTGGGGCATAGGTTATCCCTATTGCAATCATTGCTTTTGAGAGCCCCCTTCCAAGAACGGATACAATGACGATGGCAAGAAGAATTGAAGGAAGTGAAAACATAATGTCTGTAAGTCTCATAAGTAGATTATCAATCCATCCACCAAAGTATCCCGAGCATATGCCTGCAAGACTTCCCAGTAACACGCCGATGACTACTGCAATAATTCCTGTAGATACTGATACTCTTGCACCATATATAAGCCTGCTTAAGATATCTCTTCCAAATTCATCTGTTCCTAAGAGATTTTTTGAGTTCCCTGCCCAGAAACCAGGCTTTAAATTATCATATAAATTTTGTTCTATTGGGTTATGTGGTGAAATGGCCTTTGCAAAAATTGCAACAAAGATTAAAAAGATAACTATTGTAAGTCCTACAAGCGCAGATCTATTTCTCTTTAAACTTCTTATACTTTCAACTAAAAAAGATTCAGTGTATACTTTACCTTCTTCTACAATCTCTTCTTCCATAGTTCTACCTCAATAATGTATTCTTGGGTCAATATATGCATAGAGAATGTCTACAAACAAGTTCACGAGAGCAACTATGAATGCAACGAAAATTACTGCCCCTTGAATTGCTGGATAATCCCTTGCATTCACTGCCTGCACAATGTATGTGCCCAGTCCTGGCCAGGAAAAGATTGTCTCTGTAAGAACTGCTCCTCCCATGAGCATCGCAAACTCAGTGCCAGCAGATGTCAAAATCGGAATGAGTGCGTTTCTTAATGCATGTTTCATAATGACTGTTTTTTCGGTAAGTCCTTTTGCTCTTGCGGTTCTTATGTAGTCCTGGCTTATTACATTAAGCATGCTTGAGCGGGTAATTCTTGCAATGAATGCCATCGGGATAGTGCCTAATGCAACGGAAGGAAGTATAAGATGTTTTAGTGTATCTAAGAAAGCACCAAAGTTTAAAGTAATGAGAGAATCGATAAGATAAAGGTGAGTTATAGGCTTTATGGAATAAAAAACTGAGAGTCTTCCTCCTGTTGGGAGTAGATTCAGTTTTATGCTGAAAAGCAATACAAGCATTATTCCAAGCCAGAATATGGGCATTGACACACCAAAGAGCGCGAGAAACATCGAAATATAGTCGAACAGAGTGTATCTTTTAACTGCTGAAATGATACCAGTTGTAATACCAATGGTGCTTGCAAATAACATTGCGAAAAGGGAAAGTTCCAGTGTATTTGGGAAGCGCTCGAGGATTTCTGTCAAAATGCTTTCATGCGTAAGGATTGACCTTCCAAAATCCCCTCTCATTGCATACTTTAGCCAGATTAAATATTGTTCCCAAAGAGGTTTATTAAGACCCCACTTTTTCCTCATTTCCTCTAAAATTTCTTTTGAAGCATGTTCTCCCGCCATTGTTCTTGCAGGATCACCTGGAATAAGCCTTACAAGAAGAAAAATGATGATAGAAACTGCAAAAAGCATTATTAAAATGTTTAAAAGTCTTTTTATGATATAACTTTTCATTTTTCCTCTTAAAAAAGCAGGGGAATGCCCCCTGCTTAATCTCTACTGTGTGATACTTACACTTTCGAAGTGATAGTCGCCTGTTGGATACAATACAAAGCCCTGGACATTCTTATTAAATACAAGAATCTGTTTTGCATGGGCAAGTGGAACCCATGGTGCATCATTGTGCACTATCTCTTGTACTTTTTTATAAAGTTCGACTCTTTTTGCTTGGTCTACTTCTCTTTGTGCCTGGATGTTTAGATTGTGTACTTCCGGGTTTCTATAAAATGCAACATTACCAGCACTCCCAACTGTAGCAGAATCGGAATCGAGCAAGACATATAAAAAGTCATCTGGGTCTGCATAGTCTGCAATCCAGCCTAAAAGGCACATTGGATGTTCTCCATTTTCTGTTTTTTGTAGATAGGTACTCCAGTCATATGTCACAATTTCTGCGTCAATTCCTACAGCCTTTAGATCCGCCTGAATTGCTGTTGCAATCTTCTGTGGGTCAAACATATAAGGTCTCGAAACAGGCATTGCCCAGAGTTGTGTCTTGAATCCATTTGGATATCCTGCTTCTTTCAGGAGTTCTTTTGCCTTTTCTGGATTATATTCATAGTCCTGTATTGCATCGTTATAGCCCCAGAGCGTTGGCGGAATTGGATTTTTTGCAACATCAGCAGTTCCCTTGTAGAGTTGGTCAACGATTGCCTTTTTGTTTATTGCGTAACTAATTGCCTGCCGAACCTTTACATCACCAAATGGTTTTTGGTAACCTTTGGTGTCCGTTCCCATATTCATTGCAAGGTAGCCGACATTTAATCCTGCTTGACTGAGAATCTTAAGATTAGGGTCTTGTGAGATCTTTGTTAAATCATCAGGATTCGGAAATTCTATACCCTGCACTTCTCCCTTCTGAAGTGCAAGTAACCTTTGAGATGGGTCAGGGATAACCTTAAAAATTAGTTTATCAATTTTAGCCTTTTCTCCCCAGTAGTCTGGATTTTTCTCCAGAGTAATGTGATCACCTTTTACCCATTCTACAAACTTAAACGGACCAGTTCCAACTGGGTGTGTAAACCATTGATCTCCCCATTTTTCACAGTTTGTGGGACTTACAATGTAGGCTGTAAACATTGCCATTGTGCTCAAAAACGGTGCAAATGGATGGCTAAGAGTGATTTTTACAGTATAGTCATCAACTTTTTCCGTTTTTGCAATTTCGCTAAAGCACCACTGCCAGTACTCCCACTTGCCATACTTGTGGAAAGGATGGTTCTGATCTCTTTGCCTTTCAAATGAGAAAACAACTGCATCGGCATTAAGAGGTGTTCCATCATGGAACTTTACTCCCTGTCTTAAATAGAAAGTCCACACAAGTCCATCGGAAGATACATCCCATTTTGTTGCAAGCCAGGGCTCAACTTCAGTTGTTCCTGGTTTGTAACGCACGAGTCCCTCAAAGATGTTGTTCATAACAGTAACGGATTCACCATCAGTAACATCTGCAGGGTCAAGTTCTACTGCGTCTCCACTTTTTGCGAAGACAAGGGTCACAGGTTGTGCTGCTTGTTTACATCCTGCAAAAAGACTCACCATTAGCAGGAGTGTAATGGTTAATACTAATGTTTTCTTCATTTCTTTCACCTCCTTGTTTTAAAATTCTTTTCATAGTTTGATTATACGAAAAAATAAATCCAAGTCAAGAATGGGAAATAAAATTTTTCGATTTTAGAATGATATTTGTGCCGATTGGATATCCGATTGACCTTGCGATAGGGGCACATTTTATTTTCAGGAGAAAAAATATCGGAAGGCTTTCTTCCGAAAGAGTTTCATAATTTGCTTGCCCTTTTGCTATTATTAAATCTGAATTTTTTAATTCTTTTAAAAAGTCTTCATCTACGGTATACAGTATTGTTCCAGCCATAGTTGAACCTGTTTCGATAACATTTGTTATACCTGATTTTAGTGCATCCTCTTTTGTTGCATCGTTAACGATTGGTTTGCTTTTAACTGCATATTTTACATTCTTTCCAAGTTCGGCGAGAGTTTCAATAAGAACTCTATCGAAAACAGTTTCTCCTGCGTTATCTCCTATAAAAAGAATATTTCTTGAGTTTTTTACTGCACTTTTGAAATCTTCAAAGTCGTTCATATTGAAATTACTCTTCAAGAACTCATTGAGGTCTATTTCAATGCTGTCAAATGTACTGCCGAGGTCAATTGCGTTTCCCATTATTGAAATTTTTACGCTCTCAAGAAGTTTATCGCTACTTTTCTTTACCATCTCTTTTAGCATTGGATAAAGATTAAGAGCTGTTTTAATATGAGCCTCTTTAATCTCTTTGTATGGATCATTATTTCCAGTTATTTTATAGACGAGTTTATAGGGATTGTCTGCTAATTCTGGTGGAGTAAGATTAAGATTTGCAAGGCTCAAGTGTTTTGCGCTTTCCTTTAGAATTATTTCCATTTTTTCATTATCTTCGGTTGCAACTCTTGCAATTCTTAGCATCTGATTATAGATGCATACAAGGCATTCTGTTTCGCATTTCA
>Ga0078972_1003917_pt1 | contig 42909 bp, 33 predicted proteins | sample YelNatPaOPGAMG01_FD_67568 | JGI IMG/M metagenome (GOLD analysis project Ga0078972, IMG submission 67568) | Hot spring thermophilic microbial communities from Obsidian Pool, Yellowstone National Park, USA - OP-RAMG-01 (SPADES assembly) (version 2) | ecosystem: Environmental > Aquatic > Thermal...
CTATTTATGGATAAAATAATGCAGATGTTGCGAAAAAATTTATTTTTCGATACCTTTTATGCACATTGTATATAACAATATGATTATACTTATATATAGTTAATGATTATCTTATTACAACACTAATAAGGACATCTTAAATAAATTTATCGAGTTAAATAAATTTTTGAGCAATATCTGCATTATATTGAAAACATTTAAATTCAATCTTTACAAATAGTACATAAATGATATTTACGTAACATAAATTATTTTCCTAACATTTAAATAATCTATTTGTATGATATGATTTATCTATATTATATTTTATATAGAGAGAAGGGCAAGACTATCTTCATAGGCGTGCGTTTTATATCCAAACAACTATTCCCCTTTTTAATAAATACCTAAATAACAATTCTTTAAACATAAATGAACACACTCAATCGATACATAATTCTTGGCACAGCAGGTCACATCGACCATGGAAAAAGTTCTCTTGTAAAGGCCCTCACTGGAATTGATCCGGATAGACTAAAAGAAGAAAAAGAAAGGGGAATGACAATTGATCTTGGTTTTGCATACATTAAATATTCAAACGATTTGACCATAGGAATCGTAGATGTACCTGGCCATGAAAGACTCATCAGCAATATGTTAGCCGGTGCGGGAGGCATAGATAGGTGGTGGAGAAGTACTCGATCCTAATTCGTACAAGATGAGTCACAAAAAAGCTATTTTTGACTTAGAGATATTAGAAAAAGGAAATCTTTCTGAAAAATTAGCTATAAAAATAAAAAGAGCAGGGATAAATGGTCTTAACATAAGTTTATTGGAAGGCTGGATTAATGAAGATATTAAATATATTAGAGAAGCATTGGATTTTTTGAAAAAAATAACATAATCCTACAATTCGAGGATATATTACTTCATGGTACTCACTATACCTTCTTAAAAGAAACTATATCCAATATATTAAAAGATTTTTCAAAAAAAACCGAGATGCAAATATCTGAATTTAAACAGGTTACGGGTGCACCAAGAAGATATGCAGTCTACTTACTCGAATATCTTGATACAAACAAAATTACAATAAGGATTGGAGATCTTAGGAAATTTATAATGCAAAGTAATTCTCACTTAAAATTACATAATTCAACATTTCAGGCTGGCAACAATTATTGATTCGATTTTATTAATAAAATTTGTAATTTAGAATTTCTATTATAAAAAGCAAAAGTATCAATAAAATCTATTAGATTTAATCGATAGTTATAAGCTATTTTTAATACTAAATGGTTAAAAAAATTATCAAAAAAACTTTATCAGGTGGAATCCTCACCCGGGAGGAAATAACCACCTTATTCAAAATACCATTATTTTCATACGATTGGTCTCTTATACATTCTGCCTCAAGACAGATGTGCGAAAAGACATCCAATGGTTTTGCAGAAGTCCATGCTCAAGTCGGTCTTGACATTGCTAAATGCCCTCGTAACTGTAAGTTTTGCTCTTTTGCATCATGTAACAATGTCTTTATTGAATCTTTTGACCTATCTGTTGATGAAGTGGTAAAACGTTCTATTGATTTTGAAAACGATGGTGCTAATGCAATATATCTTATGACCACAGCAAGGTATCCATTTAATAAATTTATAGAAGTAGCAAGACATGTAAGGAAATCTCTCAAACCAGATACTGTACTCATTGCAAATATTGATGATTTCAATGAAAAACAAGCTATCCAGTTAAGAGATGCTGGTTTTTCTGGAATATATCATGCGTTAAGGATGGGTGAAGGTATAGATACAACAATAACCCCTGAAAGAAGGCTTCAAACTTTCAAAGCAGCAAAGGAAGCAGGCTTAGCCATTGGCACATGTGTAGAACCTATAGGTCCAGAACATAGCATTGATGAACTTGTAGAGAAAACTATAATAACCAGAGAAATAAAGCCAGTCTTTAGTGGAGCTATGAGAAGAATTCCCATCCCGGGCTCAGAAAAAGAAAAATATGGAAGATTAAGCGAAACAAAAATGGCACATATAATCGCAGTTGTCAGACTTGCAACAGGCCTCGAAATCCCTGGCAACTGTACCCACGAACCTAATGTTATAGGTGTTGCTGCAGGAGCCAATATAATTTGGGCAGAATCTGGGTCAAACCCTCGTGATACAGAAAAGGAAACAGAAGGAAAAAGAGGCTTGACAGTTCAACAATGCAGAGAGATATTAAAAGAAGCAGAATGGAAAGTCCTTATAGGTCCATCAAGACTCTTTAGTTAAAAACAATAAAAATACCACTCAGACAAAAACTTCTTAAATATCTAATAATTTGATTAAAATATAAAAATAAGTAAATCAACATAACTCGAAGCAACTTAAAAGCTAAAATACAAACAACATAATTTTTCTACTCTTCATTAAAACACTAAATATATCATTAAATTATTAAAACTTTTAGCATATGATAATGACCTTTTACAACTGATAAAAATTAATTATTTAAATTATAATCATTTGACATTATTAAAGATATTTCTGTAAATTATTAATGTAATCATTTGATTAATATTTTAATTAATCTTCTAAATATATACGTGATTTTATGTTTTTTTGGCATTGCAATTGCTTAAAAGATTTTGAGGTCTATTTGTCAAGTGGCAGCGATGAGTAATCTTATTATATCAAAAACCTTAAAGGTGAAAGGAGGTGAGAAATCGTGAAAAAAGCCTACATTTCAATCTTTATTATCATGTGCTTAATATTTCTCAACACAAATGCTACTTATCCCGTTGTTAATGGCCCATGTGTTAATTGTCACACGATGCATAATAGCCAAAGTGGTGCACCAATGAACTGGGATGGAAGTTCTACACCTAACGAGACACTGCTAAGAGGTGGGTGCATAGGTTGCCATGGAAAAGGAACTAGCAATAATATAGAACTCGGCGGTACAACTCCACAGGTTCTTCACACTAATTCAACAGACCTTGCAGGAGGAAACTTTGCCTACATAACAGGGGCTAAGACTCGCGAGACTGGTGACCAAAACACCGTAGGTCACAATGTAATCGACCTTGGCGACACTTACAAAGAAAGTACAATACCTAATAATGCTTCATCATACCCCCCGGGTGATGAATTTGGAAATTACACAAATGGTTTAACTAAAGACACCTTTACATGTGCAGGTAAGTATGGTTGTCATGGTGATAGAACAACTGTAGGCTCATTCGCTGCAATAAGGGGTTCTCATCATGTTAACGACTCCGTACTCAAATTCGGCTCGATTGATGAAGGAAAGCAGGGTTCAACTACCGCATTAAGTTATAGGTTCTTAAAGGGTGTTAAAGGTGGTGAAGATTCAGATTGGCAAGCAACCTCAAGTACAACTGACCACAACGAATACAAAGGTGCAACATCCCGTGGTTCTGAGGGTACAATCTCCACCCCAGGTGGAAACACAATAAGTGGTCTATGTGCAGAGTGTCATGGAAACTTCCATGGGACAGACGCAGGAGACATAGGGACAGCTTCACCATGGCTAAGACACCCAACAGATATTGTTCTACCAAATGATATCACAAAAGAATACCAATACTACAATGATTGTGCAGGTGGAGGAGCAACATGCACATATAGCCTTGATGCACCTGTTGCAAGGGCAACAATTCCAAATAATCCAAGCCAAAATGTCAACCCTGGAACAGAAGATGCAATTGTGATGTGCTTATCATGTCATAAGGTGCATGGTTCTGCAAATGCTGATATACTCAGATGGAATTATTCTACTATTAATGCAGGAGGTGGAAGCGACAAAACAAGGTGCTTCATCTGCCATACGACAAAGGATACAGGAAGCTAAAAAATTGTTTTAAGAAGAAGGGAGGGCAAAAGGTATAAATACCTCAGCCCTCTTTTCATATGGTGGATTTGAGATGCTAAAATACTTTTTATCAATAATAATTTCAATAATCGTTATATCACCAATCAATCTCTATGCACAATTCTTAGGGACACCCGTAGAATTTCTTTCCGCTATTACTGAAGACGAAGAAAGTAAGAAATTATCTTACCCATCAAATGTCTTATATGAACCTATAAAAAAAGAGATATACATAATCGATGGTAGAGGTAGGATATTAATATATAATTCCGAATTCTTCCCTTTATACACGCTCGAAAAGGGTGATGGGGTCGAGTCACCCCAAGGGATAGCTATCGATAAAGAAGGCAACCTTTATGTGACTCAATCACCATCAAAGGAAAATCCTAACGGACGAGTCTCTGTATTTGATGTATGCATGAGTCTTAAAAGAGAAATCATTCTTGAAGGATTTGAAGGCTCTGAGAAATTCACACCAAACAAGATTGCAGTAGACGAAACCGGTAACTTATATCTTTCAGGAAACCCATTCCCCGGTATAGTAAGACTCTCAAACGATGGGAGTTTCATAGACATCATATCTCCACAGGAAAATGGCAAAAAGATACAGATAAATGGCATAACTATTGATTTAGAAGGTAACATATACCTCATCAGTGAGGAAGAAAGCCACATTTATGTTTACGACAAAAAGGGTAGATTTTTATTCAGATTCGGAGAAAAAGGTGGTTGCACTGGAAAACTCAGTAGACCACAGGCAGTAGCAATAGATAACAAAAATGACAGGATATACGTAGTTGACTACATGAGACATTCCGTCACGACATACGACAGATTTGGTAAATATATCTTTGAATTTGGTGGTCTCGGCTGGGGAGAAGGCTGGTTTCAATATCCAAAAGATATAGCAGTTGACAACGAAGGACGGATAATAGTTGCAGATACATTCAACGACAGGATCCAGATATTGAAGGTTTCAGAACTATTCATCCAACAAAGAAATCTTGCAAAGGTTGAGGGAAATGAAACACCTTAAAGTTTTATTAACCTTGCTATTTCTCATCTCAGGATGTGCCTCTTTAAATACTCCCATACAGACCCAGTTAAATGAAACAGGGCAAATATCTATTTATATATCTATACCTGAAAAGGTATCCAACCAAATTAATCTTGACATCTTTTCCATGAGTGTAATCTCAAACGATAACACAAAGAAGGAGATTCTAAAAGAAACAAAAAATATAGATTCCTTTAGATTGAAAAATAATCAGATATTAATCTGTGACTCATACATAAAAGAAGGACAATACAAAGGGATTGAACTTCTTATCAAAAATATCTTTTTAAAGAAACTTAACAAAAATATCCCACTTTCAACAAAGTCTGAACCATTAATTATAGACTATATCTTTAATATTAAAAGGGGTGAAAATACATCATTATTTTTAAAATGGGACCCCGACTCATCCTTAGCCAATGAGGGAAACTTCATTCCATCATTTTCAATAAGCTCTACAACCCCAGAACTTAGTTCACTCATGCTTTATGTCACGAACGAAGGCTCAAATAGCGTCTCTGTAATAAACAGACAGACCAATAATGTAGTAGCAAATATACTTGTCGGAGATAGACCCAGAGGCATTGCAGTAAGTCAGTTAAATATAAAACCAAGGATATTCGTCGCCAATTCAGGGTCGAACACCATATCTATCATTGACCCAACAAAGAATAAACTTGAGTTTAATATCCCAATAAGATATGGTTCAGAACCCGAGGGAATCACAGTTACTAAGGTCCTACCTGATAAAGAACTAATTATTGTCTCAAACTTTGCTTCTGACAACATATCAATAATAGATGGTTCAACCTATGAAGAAATAAGCAAGATAAATGTCGGTAATGGTCCAATAGCAGTTGTAGCAGACCCTGACATAGAGACATTATCACGATCAAGGATTACCAACATTGAAGATATAAATATCTTAAGAAACTATCGAAAGAGATATCTAAACATCTATGTTGCAAACAAAAATTCAAGAAATATATCAATCATAAAATGGGACATCTTAGAAAAGAGGGCTCAGGATGTCACAAACATAAACGTTGAGTGGAGTCCAATCGCCCTTGCAATTGACAATCAAAGGTTAAAGCTATACATAGCTAATTATAATTCAGATAATCTATCCGTCATAGATATCGTACAGATTATTAAGGGTAATACCTCAGGTTCAATAAGCACTATCACAAATGTTGGTTCCTCTATTATAGGACTATTACCCGACCCTGATCTTGACAGGCTCTACCTTATAAAAGAACTTACAGGCGAGATAATCAGCATTAGACCGCCATCTGAACTATTTAGTATGGTGAGATCTCCCCTTATCATAGCTCCAGTAATAGATTCAGTAAAGGTAGGAAGCCTACCAAGGTCTTTAATATTAGACCCCGAAAGGAGAAGACTTTATGTTGTCAATAAAGGAGACGGTAGTATCTCAGTAATAGATAAGACTACAAACAAGGTTGAAAAAATAATCCCAGTTGGGAATAACCCTTATGGCATAGCCATGTTTGATTACTAAGTTTATGGGGAAGAAGATTGATTCAAAGATAAAGATATTAATGAAGATTATAATCTTATACAAATGTTGTTACATAATCATACTAAGATTTTTAAATAGAAAGGGCTTACTAACCTTTTGCATATTGATAATCTTTTCTAAAAGTGCATATGCTGACAGACCCGATTTCTGGATGAATATATATTACACTGACACAAACACATATGTTGATGGTGGAAAGGAGAGCTCCGTTGAAAACCTTTACCAGAATTACTATCTTAGATACGAAAAAAACGTAAATCCTGTCCTATCATATAATATATACCTAAGGTCGGCAATCTTAGATTCACACTTATCAAACGACAACGATCTAAAAAACTACCAGAGGGCAATAGAACCAGCATTAGACATAAATATGAGAAACCCTTCATATAACTTCATCCTTGGATATAGAAGGCTCGAGCAATGGTATACTGCAAGGCTTACAGATGATAGTAGAAGAACCACCAATTACTATTACTCAAGATTAGACCTAATACCTAAGAATCTACCAAACTTCTCATTTCAATTCGACTCCCAAAATGAATATGACCATCTATCAAGACATAAGGTTGACAACACCGCAACAAGATATTTAGGCAGTTCATGGTATGAATTTACAAAAAAAGGATTAAAACTCTCATACAACATAACATATTCCATAGAAGAGAACAAAACACCAATCAGCGATCTCATATCGAAAACTAAAAATAATAATCTAAACCTCTTATACAATGTCAGTTATAACAAATCATTTCTCTCAAACCACATCATATTCACAGGGGGTTATCAAAGTAATATTGTCCAGAACAAAACAACACTCTTCTCTAAAAAGATTGGAGAGGTCTTAATCAAAAGAACGCCCTATATTGGAACTTATGGTCTTGGAACACAATTTGACTTTCTTGAAGATTCATTAACTCCAGTGAACTCCCTTAGTGATGGTATTTATGATAAACCTGCCTTAACACAACAAGGAGAGATAAACATCGGTCAAAATGGGAAAAAATATCACAATATTGGTATTCAACTTTACACATCCGAAAAACCCGTAGATACCATAAGTATTTATGTAAAGAGAGATATAACAACAGATAATGTACTATTAAACATTACAAGTTGGAAAGTCTTCAAAAGTGATTTAAACATTGAAGGGTCATGGACAGAGGTCAATATCTCAAGTATCACTACAAAAGTATATGATTCATTGAACAACATCTACGTATATGAAATAAATTTCTATGAACAAAAAGCCTTGTATCTTAATATCATAAACATGGATATCAGCAATTTAAACGACGTGATAGTTACCGAGGTAGAGGCTTATGGTAAAGACACAATCCCAAAGACTGGAAAGATTGAAGATACAAATACATTCTTCACACAGTCAATAAATCTTAATACAATGATAAAACCCTTAGAAAGTTTGAGCATCGGCTTAAACTATTACATTAACAGATATGATGAACACCCAGATTCTATACTAAACTCAATGGGTGATATACTCTCCGATATGATTAATAAAACAGAAATAGACAAAGAGACTAAACTTGTAAGTAATACAATAAGGACATATGGAATAAATACAACATGGTACACACATAAATATCTAACCACAAGCCTAAGATTTCAGAGAAATGAATCATTCGATAACAAAGACGAAAAAGACTACAAATCTGACACATACTCTATTGACCTTAACTCTACTCCCTTCCCAGCACTAAATACAAGATTATCCGTAATCAAATCATTCAGCTGTAATTTCGGTGAAAAATACTCAGAAAATGTCCTATACCTTCTAACTATAAATGCAAAATTATACAGAGATATAAACACATTAACCGATATTGGGTTTTCAAACATAAAGACGTTTCCAATAGAAACAAAATCCATTTCTATCAAAAAAGCTTCTGAGACAGAAACAAAATACATTAGGGGTTTAATAGATGCACGCCTAACCCCAAAACTCCAGGCGAGCCTTATATATGGCTTAAGCAGTACATCAGGTGAGTCTTCATCCACATTGAATGAAGGTAATCTCGTTATCTCATATAGACCAGGTCAATTTATAAACATTACTAGTAACTTAAGATTAACCGACTCAGATGGTGACGTAAGTTCCGCAGAAGGAATAATCATAGACTGGTTATTTCTACCAACAATAAGATTTAATATCAATTACGAACACAGAAAACTTGAACCTGATTCAAGGACAGGCGATACGATTAATACCTTTGTAATCTGGTATATAACGAAGTTTATTGACTTACAAATCTCCTATGGATATACAAAGGAGGAATATAAAACAAAAAACGAAACATACACTCTTAGTGCAAATCTAAATTGTAGATTATGGTGATGATATGTACAAAAAAACAAAAATAGTTCTCTGGTATGTCTTTTGCGTATTAATCTTAATGGCAGGATGCGCTAAAGAAGATTACTATTTCGTGAGGAAAGATAATGGTGTAAACACAATCAAGAAGATAGCAGTATTACCTCTTGAAAACCTAACAACTGATGAGTTCGCAGGAGAAAAGATAAGGAGGCTTATTATCACCGAACTGTTAAACAGGGATATAGATGTGGTAGAACCAGGAGAGGTGACAAGAGTCTTAAAGGATATGAATATAAGATCATTAGCCACTATTAAATCAAGAGATCTGCAAGAAATAGGAAAGGAATTAGGCGCTGATGCAATCCTTCTTGGTTCTGTATCCGCCTTTTCCATCGTTAGAGGGATCTCTGTCTCATATCCTGAGGTAACTGTGAATCTTAGATTAGTCGATTCATCTAAAGGAAATGTCATATGGTCTATACATAAAACAAGTGGTGGGGCAGACTTTTGGACGAGACACTTTGGTTCCGAGGGTCAAACACTGAGTGAGAAGGCTGAAGAGGTTATAAAGGATTCTATAAAAACGTTATTTAATAAATAATCTTTATGAGGGTATTATTATGAAGATAATAAGATTTTTCTCACAGGCTATAATAATAACTATTGTATTTTTATGTTTTAGTTGTGGTGGCAAATTAAATAGTTCCTTTTTTATCAATCAAGATATTGATTTTAGTTATATTAAAAAAGTTGCTGTTCTACCATTTGATAATCTATCAAATGATAGATTTGCCGGTGAAACAATTAGGCAGATTGTAACGAGTGAACTTCTTAACTCAGGGCTTGTCGATGTAGCATATCCCGGTGATGTCAATTCAATTATAGAATCATTAAAGATAAAACCAGCTCATTCTCCAAATTCAGAACAAATAAAATCAATTGGTAATGCCTTAAAGGTACAAGCCGTCATACTTGGCACAGTAAACAAATGCGGAGAAATAAGAGAAGGCAATATCTCATCATATGAAGTCTCGTTATCATTGATGATGGCTGATGTATCATCTGGCAGTATAATATGGTCAGTAACAAGAAATAGCACAGGGGCAAATATCTGGGCAAAATACTTTGGCGCAAAATCAGACACAATGAGTGAAACTATAATCAAGGTAGTAAGAGATTCAATAAAGACACTTTATGAATATGAGAAAAGGTAACCTAATAATTACAATGATTATCTTATCTCTTGGGTTATTTATACCTTCTAAGTGTATCAGTATTGCTTCCAATATGGATGATAATATAATCGCTATATTCCCTCTAAAAAACTATAGTGATGATAAAACTGCTCTTACAACAATATACCCCTTAATCGAAAAAAAAATTGAGGAAAGAAATTTCTCAGTATTAGATGCAGAAATACTTAAAAGATTTTTGATCGAAAACAGAGTAAGAGACAAAGGTTATGTTGATAGGAAAATAGGGAAAAAGCTCTTTGAGCATTATAATGTAAAAGCTATCTTAACTGGCTCAATCAACACATATTATCAGGGCGATAATCCACAAGTCGGTTTATCTTTAAGACTAATTGATTCTCTTACTGGCTCTATACGATGGGCTGAGCATGGTTCAATAACAAATAAGGATTTTCGTTCAATATTCGGTGAAGTTATAAAAAAGGATGTAAATGAGTTAAGTCTAATACTAATAAATAAACTGTTTAACTCATTGAATGTTGGAAATCTTCATACAAAGGAAAAAAATCCCTATAGGGTTGGAGTAATGCCTCTTGCCAATAGGACTGACAGAAAAAACCTTGGAATAATAGCAACACATATATTAATAGAAAAGCTCTTTAAAGAAAGAAACATTGAGCCAATCGAATTTGGAAACACAAGAAATCTTATAGTAAATCTCAAGATAAATCAAAAAGGAGAGATTGATTTAAAAAGTGCAATAAACATTGCAAAGGCGCTGAACTTAGACGGGATAATAGTCGGAAGTGTAGAGACCCTTAAGTACGAACCAAACATAGATTCAGCTCCTGAAGCAGAGATAAGTGCCCGCTTAATTGATACAAATATAGGTAAGATAATATGGAGTGGTTTTTCACATTTCAGAGGTGATGAAAAGACAATAATACTTGATTTTGGTAAGATTAGATCCCCTGAGGGTGTTTTAGCAGAGGCATTATCTATGATTGCAAATGATATGGGAAAGAGTCTTATCAAAAGAAACAACTATACAAAATACCAAGTTGAAAGATTAATACCATGACCATCAAAAACAAAATTATTTACTTACTATTAATAATCCATATCACAATTAGTAGTTGTGCAACGACTAATGACGGAGAATTAATACTTGTAATTGTTAATGATGCCACAATAACAAAAGATGATTTAATATATTCCTTAAACATAACTCATCGAAGGGAAGACCTCTCATCTGCAGGAAGGCTCGATATACATAAATATATACAAAAACTCGTCGATGAAAAACTTATTATCAATGAAGCAAGAATAGCTGGACTCGAAAATGACCCAGAGATCAAAAATAAGGTAAATGCCTTCATACTTAGAGAATCTGTCACAAAACTACACGAAGAAGAAATCTTAAGTAAGATTAAAACAAAAGACACCAAATCAAGAAAGGAAGAGGAAAAGAATATAAGTGATGAGTATCTTAAAAACCTTCGTAGTAAGTCAACTATAAATATCAACAAAGGACTAATAGATGAAATATATAAATTAATTAATGAAGGTAGGGAAATCGATAAAAATATATATGATAATGTCATTGCATCGGTCAACTCCGAAAATCTAACAGTCAAAGAATTAGTTAAAAATCTCTCAAATAAAAAACCAACAAAAGACATAAAATTAGAACAACTTATCGATGCCTGGATAGACAGAAAACTTATTGACATGGAAGCACTTAGCAGAAATTATCTAAATAACACAGAATTTAGAAAAAAAGTTACAAGATATGAAGACAAACTTTTAAAAAACCTTTTTATAAAAAGAATCATCGCCCCCCAAATAAGAATAGAGGAAGATGATTTATTAACTTATTATGAAAAAAACAAAAGCAAATATCTAAAACCTGTAGAATTCAAAATCAAACAAATCACCGTGAAAAATAAGGAAAAGGCACAAGAGATACTCGATGCCATACAGAAAGGTTCTGATTTTTCATGGTTTGCAAAGAAGTTTTCAATCGATATTTACTCTGAAAAAGGTGGAGATGCTGGCTGGTTGAAAAAGGAAAGTCTTTCAGAACCCATAAAAAAGGTTATCGATTCACTCAAGGAAGGGGAGATAAGCCCTATTATTGAAGATGGTGATGTATACAGGATAATAAAGTTATCTGAAAGGAGTAAAGAGACCTATGAAACATTCGAAAAGGTAAAAGAGGACATAATCAGAGACTGCTTCAATGAGAAAATAACAGAATTAATAAATGATTATATAAACAAATTAAAGAAAGATTCACATATATCCATAAATGAAGAAGAGGTGAAACGCTTTGAGGCACAATTCAATATTTAAACGGCTAAATCTCGCATTATTGTTCTTAACCATTTTCACTTTATACACATGCGCCCATGAAGAAATTATAAAGAAAAGAGGCTTTACACCGAAACCATGCATCGAGTGTCATAAAAATAAATTAGACTTATTAAAGATGAAATTCGTTCATAACCCATTTGCAAAAAAAGATTGTGAAGTCTGCCACTTAAGACATGGAAAGATTGCAGTCTTGAGTCTAAAAGAAACGGTAGAAAGCAAACTTTGCTATAGATGTCATACTGATCTTTCATCAAAAATTGAAAAGATGAATGCCCATACAGCATTAAAAAAAGGTAAATGTGTCCCATGCCACAATCCTCATGCAACCGATACCAAATATCTACTTAAAAAGGCTTCTACCGATATTTGCATTACCTGTCACAAAAAGGAAGCATTCAGCAAACAATATATCCACAAACCAGTAAAAGACGATTGCCTAATATGTCATGGACCGCATGGCACAGTGAATAACAACAACCTTATTAAAAAAGAAGAGGATTTATGTAGTGAATGCCATAGTTATTCGAAAGAAAAATTTCGTAACTCTCATGGAAATTATCCAATAAATACAAAAAGGTGTTCTGAATGCCATAGCGTGCATAGTTCTAATAATGATAAGTTGTTAAAAGAATCTATCCATATCCCACTAAAACAAATAAATTGCAATGAATGTCACGTAAGATATGACAGTAAAGAGCCCTTTTTGACCCTATTTACAGGTAGTGATTTATGTTACAGATGCCATGTAAAAGAAAAGGAAAGCTTTAAAAAAGACAAGATTCATGACCCTGTTAGTAAAGGCGATTGCACAAAATGTCATAGTCCACATACTTCTGATTATCCTAAGTTAATATTAAAAGATAACACAGAAATCTGCACCCAATGTCATGAAAAAATGAAAACTTATACTAAATTAAGCAATATGCACAAACCAATGAAAGAAAAGGGTTGTATTGCATGCCATAATCCACATTCTTCTGAATACAAATTCTACCTAATCCAATCTGAGGACAACATCTGTTTTATCTGCCACGAAAATCTAAATTTAGAGATAAACGAAAAATATAAACATATACCATTTACAAATCTTGAATGCACCAAATGCCACGAATCACATGGGAGCAACTTCAAAAAGATGTTAAGATACCCTGAAACAGATTTATGTTATACATGCCACAAAAAGGAAGAAAAGGAATTTTTCAAGACTTACATCCACAAACCAGTAAATGAAAAAAAATGCACATCATGCCACATGTCTCATTCATCTAAAAATGCAAAACTATTAAACAATTCAAATGAAAACCTATGCATGGGTTGTCATAAAAATAAACTCACAGAATTAAAAGAAGATGAACTACATGAACCATTACTCAGAAAAGATTGCACGCTCTGCCATGACCCACATGCAACTGATTATATCGCACATATAAAAAGCCCTCTAATAGAACTGTGCGGTAAATGTCATATAGACACAATTGAAAATGTCAAAAAAGTAAAGGTAATACATAGTGCATTTGAAGAGGGAAGATGCTCAACTTGTCACAATCCTCATGGCTCAAAAATGAAACATCTCCTCCCAACAAGACCCAAAGAAATGTGTCTTACATGCCATGAGAGGATTGTAAAACAAGATATAAAGAAAGGTCATTTACTCCTTCAAGAAGATGATTGTCTTAATTGCCACAAACCCCATTACTCAGACCTTAAATATCTATTGAGTTCTCCTGACCCAGATTTGTGTACTAAATGTCATATCAAAGATGAAAAGAATCTTAAGATCTCACATCTTAAAGACTTGAAGAATGTTAAAAATTGTCTAAGTTGTCACGAACCGCATACATCAGAAAGAAAAGGAATGCTAAGGAAGATACAACATGAACCATTCAATAAAGGAGATTGTAAGAGTTGCCATGAATAAGAAGATTTGTGTAATAACACTAATTATAATATCTTTCGTAACTATTATCATATTCGATGAACAATTATCAGCAGTTAATAAAATTGGCGGTGAGAACATCTCAGCTCTTTGCTACAGGTGCCACGACAAATTAAAGAACGCCACAAATCAAATGAGATACATCCACAACCCCTTTAAAGAAGGTAGATGCAGAGATTGCCATGATCCACATGTGAGTGATTTAAAGGGTTTATTAAGAAATGATATAAACGAGCTATGCACATCCTGCCACAATAAGATAATGAATCCATCTGAGAAACCTTTCATACATCAAGCATTGAGAAGTGGAAGATGTACAGATTGCCATCTTCCACATGGTAGCGATAGACCTAAACTTTTATTAAAATCCGAAAGAGAAATCTGTTGGCAGTGTCACAGCAGTCTTAAGGAAGAAGCCAAAAAAACTATCGTCCATTCTCCATACAAAAATGATAACTGCTCCAAATGCCACGAGGTTCATACATCCACAAACATCAATCTATTAAAAGAAGAGGCACAAAAACTCTGTCAGAAATGTCATACATCAAATTGTAAAACTAAAAACGTATCCTTAAATTTTATAACAAAAAATATGGACTGTATAATATGTCATACAGGTCATGCATCTGAATATAAAGGACTTCTTGGTCCTTACGGCCACTCGGATTTCTTAAACCATAATTGTGAGAAGTGTCATAATCCTATTACACAGGATAAAAAGTTAGAGACAATAAAACAGGGAAAAGATTTATGTTTAACATGTCACAGAATGAGTTATTCAAAGGTTAGCAAAGTCGACCCCCATTCTGACGATAAGCAATGTGGCTGCCTCATGTGCCACTCAAGCCATGCATCCAAAAGAAAGACCTACATAAAAAGCTCCTTACAGACATGCATTAAGCTCTGCATTAAATGTCATGAGGACATAGGTAAGAGAATAAACTCAATGGAAAAAGCTCTTAAAAAGATTAGATGTACCCCTGTAAGTGAAAGAAAATGCCTCGAGTGCCATATACCAATACATTCGCAAAACAGACTTTACCTGAGAAAAGATGAGATTATGACATGTGCGAGATGTCATGAGGCACAACACAAGATAGCCCATCCTTTAGGACCAGAAGTAAAAGACCCTCGTGATGGTAAACCCATAACATGCATAACGTGCCACAGCATGCACTCAGCAAAGGCAGATTTCATGCTTTATTATGACAGGAAGAGGCAATTATGCATACAGTGCCACAAGAAATAGAAGAGAATCATGATAATTAATTTTATTGTTCACATAATGGCTATATCATTAAGAACCCTTATCAAACTAACAAACATCCTGTACCTTCTATTCATAGCCTTTTTCTACATATTATATGCCATCCCTCTCGAAGCAAAGGTCACAGGCAACTGCAGTAATTGCCATACAATGCATAATAGCCAAAGGGGACAAACGATGGTAATCCTTGGGCCAGGAGAGACAGACACTTCACCGAGAGGTAATTTGTTGAGGTCAACCTGTATCGGATGCCACTCAAAGACGGATAGCACTACTTGGAAGGATTCAATAACAGGTGCACCTATTGTATTCAACACTACCGAACCATCTTATAACTCGGTGAAGGGCCTATCAGCAGGTAATTTCTTTTATGTTCAAACAGATGATGATAAAGGACACAACATATTTTCAAATAATCCAGATGACAAACTTGATACAGCACCAGGAGGAACTAATCCAAATTGTGGTACACAATCATGCCATGATAACCTTCATGCCTCAAACACAGATTATGGTTTCAGGCAAGGTTGTTCAAAATGTCATATGATGAAAGAAACAGGTCCACAAGGATTTCACCATAAAAACAACCCATCATCAGAACCCCTCGTAAAAAGTGCTGATGATGGCTGGTACCGTTTCTTAAGCGGTCATCAAACTGGGGATGGGCACGGTGTAAGTGGTTTAGAAGATGCTAACTGGCAAAAAGACCCTACTTCTTCAATCCACAATGAATACCTTGGATATAGCGGTAGTAAAACATCCGCTGGTGGATTCTCTTCATTAGGAGATACGATAACTGCATACTGTACTGGTTGCCATGGAAATTTTCATGTTGAACAATCATCAAACGTATGGATCAGACATCCTTCAGATAGTATCATTCCAGATAGAGGCGAATTTTCTAATGCATTTGGGGCGATTGGCGGTATAGGAACATACGACCCACTTGTACCTGTTGCAAGACCTTCTATAGACGGATGGACAGAACCAAAAAGTACAGTAGAACTTAATTCTGACCTCGTAATGTGCCTCTCTTGTCACAGGGCACACGCATCTCCGTATTTTAAGATGTTAAGATGGGATTATAAAAGTTGGCCTGGGAATGGAGGCACAAATGGATGTACTGTATGCCATACAAGTAAAAATTAGTCTCAGTATGAAAAATTCCTTTAAACTCATAAAGACATCCATTAAAGGCGCAAATGATAACCAATGACTAAATTCAAGGAGTGTTAAAATGAGATTGAACCTAAAACTTATATTTATCCTATCAAATATCACAATTATCTTATTTATAATTTATCCAAATGCATTAAAAAGTGGTACATACCTTGATTCAGCGCATGGTAACACCTCTTATGGAGTTAACCGCATAAGTTTATCCCTATTTAGTTACTCAATAGGAAATTGTGCACATTGCCATGAACAACATGCATCAATAAATGGTTCAGAACCAAACCCTGTGAGTGGTTCTCCATCATCCCATTTACTCTTCTCAGAAAATTTTATAAATCAATCAGAAAACTTCTGCCTTCAGTGTCATAAAGGAGCAGGCTCTTTACAAACTGAATTTCAGCACAAAAACTATAACTATAGCTATTGGTTTGGTGGAGACCATGTACACCATTCAACACCTGATAATATCTATGATGCCCTCAACTCCATATCTGGTTCATCGCATAACCTTCAAGACATATTAAACTTTGTTAAGTCAAAATGGCCTGAGATTTACAAAGATGAATCGAACCCTTGTAATGCCTGCCATAACCCACACATCTCACAGCGTAGTTATCCCGTTGTAAGACCAATACCTGAGCAGAGAAATAACATATGGGGTGATGAACCAGGAGAAAAGATGAGTGATTATGCATCAGCACACGGTGGGCAATACCATGCTCCCTACTGGTATGGCTCAACTACACAATATGAGCCAGATGGTTCGACAACCACCGATGGTTCAAACCTCACTGATTATGTAACATTTTGTACAGATTGTCATAATGATACAAACGTAATATATAGTTCATCTCTTAATAGAAACCTCAAACCTATAAACTGGTCAAATTCAGACCGTACATTTTCTAAAAATGGTGACTATCATGGTTCTATAGCAAGGTGTTTTGATGTAGATGGAACAAATGGCGGGCAATGGAGAATATGTGGAGACTTTAAAGAGCTAAACCTAAGGTCTCACCCACATCCTCCTGATTATTATACCGACGAGTGTGACACATCCTCTGGAGGGGTATACCAACGAGATCCCGTTTGCGCGTCTGACACTACGGATAGCAATGGAAATGGTGTACCTGACAATATTGAATATGGAAATTGCTATTGCGAACACAAAACCACAAAAGCGAGAGTTCCATACCCTGTTTGGTGGGGAGATATTAAAGAACCTTATAAAACAGCCAACTACACAAACTTTATACTTAACTGCACCGATTGCCATGAGCCTCACGGTGCTATAAATGGAGATGATACAACAATACCATATCTTTTACGTAAGACCGTTAACGGTCATTACAACAAGACATGCATTGGTGGTCCTGGGAATCCTTGCTCATGGGAAGAAGAATACTGTAGAAGTTGCCATCATCATAGAGAGAACACTCTACAAACTTATATCCCAGAATTCAATTTTTGGGTCACGCAGAATGGTGCACATTGTGGAAATTACGGCAATTGTATAGGCTGCCACTTTCACAACTCATATAATCGTTGCTATGGATGCACATATTGTAATATTGGTATCCATGGGCATGCATTTTAAAAATGGCTATAAGTAAAAAGACATTCATAGACATAGATTCCGAGGTTAAATACCTCAAGAGCAGTCTTATAACCTTCCAAAAAAGGTATAAGAAACAGATAGACGAGATGTTTGCAATCATGGATGGACTCGAGGGAGCTGTATACATATCAGATTTTGATAAATATAACATATTAAGGGTAAATAAATACGTATATGATTACTTTGGAAAAGACGTCATAGGTAAAAAATGTTATCTAATATTCCATGATTTTAAAGATAAACCATGCCCATTCTGTACAAACAATCGCCTGTTAATAAAAGGTAAACCTGCTCCACCAATCACATGGGAATATTACAATAAGAAAACAAAGAGATGGTACCATTGTATAGATAAGGCAATATTCTGGCCAGACAAAAAATATGTAAAGATGGAAGTTGCTATTGATATAACCAAACGCAAAGAGGCTGAGATTGCACTACATGAATCAGAAAGATTCTTAAATACCATATTCAATAGTATACAAGACCCATTTGGCATAATAGACAAAAACTTTTGCATAATCAAGGTTAATGAATCATATGCAAAGATGAGAGGTTTAACCATAGAGCAACTTATTGGTAAAAGATGTTATGAGGTTTTAAGAAAACGCAAAAATATTTGTGATGACTGTCTCGTACAAAAAACCTTTGAAACAGCAAAACCTTGTACCAAAGAAAAACTAATCCACACAACAAACGGCTCTCAGATATGGATTGAGATTTACACATATCCCATACTCGATAAACACGGTAATGTATCCAATGTCATAGAATATACAAGGGACATTACAAAAAGAAAAAGGATAGAGACAGAAAGAGACATCCTGATTGACAAACTCCAGACCCTTTCTAATACAGACGAATTAACTGGTTTATATAACCGCAGGGCATTAATTGAAAAGTTAGGCGAAGAGATAAAAAGGGCAAAAAGATACAACTCAGAGCTATCACTTATAATATGTGATTTAGACTTTTTCAAAGAAATAAATGATTCTTATGGTCACGATATAGGTGATAGGGTCTTAGAAGCAATAGCTACTCGTATAAAAGAATCACTAAGAGATATTGATATAGTAGGCAGATATGGTGGTGATGAATTCTTAATAATCCTTCCAGAGACAAATCTTAAAGGAGCAAAACAGATAGCAGAACGTATTCGACAGATGATCTCTAAAGTAAAAGTTTACATAAACAATTCGATAAAAATTAAAACAACAGCCAGCCTTGGCATTGCAAAATTCAATCCTATAAAAGAAGATATCAAAAGTTTTATTAAAAGGGCTGATAATGCACTATATATGGCGAAAGGAAAGGGAAGAAATAGGGTCTATTACATATCTCATAATAATTTTTGATATATCCTATATCTTTTATATAACCTACCACCTATCATCTCAACAAGCCTGATTGTTTGCAAATTATCTTCAAGTATCCATGAAAATTCAACCCTCTGGAAATTTTTCTTTATAGCATTCTTATGAGCCTCCTTATAAAGTAGTGCATCCACACCTTTATTTCTGTATTTTTGTTTAATGCCAAGTAACAATAACCTTAAATCCTTTATCTTCTTAGAATAATAAATAGCCTTCAAGATACTGAATAAATTCAACTTACCATTCATATACTTTAAAACAAAATTATAATCCGGCAATAATCCTAATACACCTATAGGTTCATCACCTTTTTCAGCAATAATAATCAAGTCTGGGTCAAGTACTTTCTTAAGATTATTACCAAGATAAGATAGTTCTTCATCAGTTAAGGGAATAAACCCCCAATTCCTCTCCCATGCAGAATTATAAATTTCTTTAAACTTATTCATCTCGTCATCAAACCTTTTAATGTCTATATGTCTTGCCCTGATACCAATCCTCTTTGCAAGCTCAGATGTTCTCTCTATCTTGTCTGGTAAAATTTTGGGTATATCAAGAACAAACGCATATAAATCCTTTGCTTTCGACATGCCATATCCTTCCATAAGAGCATGATAGTAAGGAAAGTTGTAGGGCGTCATAATCATAGGGGGCTCATTGAAACCCTCAAGAAGAAAACCACATTCCTCATTAGTTGAAAAATTCATTGGACCTCTTATAATCTCCATCCCCTCATCTTTAAGAAGGTTTGTAACATTATCTAAAAGAATATTTGCTACTCTCTGATCATTTATACTTTCAAAAAAACCAAAAAAACCAGCTCTTTCATAATGAAACTCAATATGTCTTCTATTCACTATCCCCGCAATTCTACCAACAACCTTATCTTTATCTTTAACAATAAACAAATCTACCTTTGCGTGCTTAAAAAAAGGATTCTGCTTCGAAAAGTGCTTTCTTTGTTCACTCAAAAGTGGGGGAACATAATTTTTATCGTTTAAATAAAGATTGAATGGAAATCTAAGAAATGTTTCAAGGTCTTTTTCTGTATCAACCTTAATTACATCAAATGATCCCAAGTAACTTGCCAACCTTCTTAAATGCAGATAGCACAATATCAAGATGTTCTTCTGTATGGGTTGCCATATAACTGGTCCTGATTAGTGCCCTACCATTTGGAACAGCAGGGGTAACAGCCACATTTGCAAAGACTCCTTCTTCCTGCAACATCATTGCCATCTGAAATGCCTTCTCATCTTCTCCTACAATCACAGGTATGATAGGTGTCTCGCTCGGTCCAACCTGAAAACCAAGGTCTCTAAATCCTTTCAACATCTTATGTGTGTTACTCCACAACCTTTCCCTTCTCTCAGGCTCATTCTCTATTATATCGAGAGCCGCACTAACAGCTGCAACAGAAGCAGGTGGTGGGCTTGCACTGAATATTAAAGATCGAGCGTGATGTTTTATATAATGTATCACATCTTCGTCACCTGCTATAAAACCACCAATAGAAGCAAGTGACTTACTATATGTTCCCATTATCAAATCTACATCCCCTTCAAGACCATAATGCTCCACGGTTCCACGCCCCGTCTTACCTAAAACACCGATACCATGAGCATCATCAACCATCAATCTTGCATTATATTTCTTTGTAAGAGCAACTATCTCGGGCAACTTAGCTATATCACCTTCCATGCTAAAAACTCCATCTACAACTATCATCTTCCCTTTATCTTCGTATTCCTTTAGCAACCTTTCAAGGTCATCAAGGTCATTATGTTTGAATTTTTTAATTTCTGCGAAAGAAAGTCTACAACCATCTATTATGCTTGCATGATCCATCTTATCTATTAAGACAACATCATCTTTCCCAGCAAGAGATGATATAACCCCAAGGTTTACTTGAAAACCTGTTGAAAATACGAGTGCAGCCTCCTTTCGCATAAAACGGGCAAGTTTCTCCTCAAGTTTAACATGAATATCAAGGGTGCCATTCAAAAACCTTGAACCAGCACAACCCGTCCCATATTTTTTAATGGCCTCTATTGCAGCCTCTTTGACTTTAGGGTGATTTGTAAGTCCAAGGTAATTATTTGAGCCCACCATAATCATCCTTTTACCACCCATGGTAATCTCTGGCTCTTGGGCGCTCTCAATCATTCTAAAAAATGGATACATTCCTTGACTCATTAAAAAACGCGCTTTATTAAACTTATAACACTTTTCAAATAAATCCATACCTTTCCTTATAGCCATCTGTGAATTCTGTACCAATCTGCTGTCCATTTTATCCCTTTCTTTAAACTAACATTAGTTGAAAACCCTATCTCTTCATACGCCTTCTTGGCCTCACATATCCAATGGGAGCACAATAATTCCTTAACCTTATCCCTATTTATTATACTCTGTTTATAAAACTTTTCACCCAAATATCCCATGATTGGCATTAAAATTCTTGGAAATTTTAACCTTGTAATCTTAGCCTCAAGTGCATTCGCTATCTCTGTTGCAATATCGGTTGCTGTATAATAGTTATTATCTGAAAGGAAATAAATCTTTCCAATTGATTTATCACTCTCAGCTGAAAGTATTATACCATTGACAAGATCATCCACATAAATTAATGAATAACAACAACTCCCCCATTCTGGAAAAAAACCTTTCTTAATAATCTTAAATAAAATTAAAAGATCTCTATCTCTCGGCCCATACACAGCTGGAGGTCTCAATATTGTAATCGGAATCAAGTCTTTATACCTTAATACAGCCTTTTCACCCTCAAGCTTACTCCTGCCATAATCCGAAACAGGGGAAGGTAGTGATTCCTCATTAACTGGTTTACCATTTCTACTTGGACCTACAGCCGACAGACTGCTTAAATATATAAACCTTTTAAGACTTTTATTATTTTTAACTACAGCCTTTAAAATATTTTCCGTCCCTTGATGATTTATACAGTAAAACTCATCACCTGAACATGATTTTGTCAATCCAGCAAGGTGAAAGATATAATCATAATCTTTTATATTTTCTACTAAAGAATCTAAATCTCTACAATCGCCTTTTATAAATTTTATATTTAGATTTTCGATCCATTTAATATTCGACCCATCCCTAAGCAGACAGGTAACATTGTAGCCTCTTTTGATTAATTCTTCACAAAGATGGCTTCCTATAAAACCTGTAGCCCCTGTAATAAGAGCTTTCATAAGTTAGCAATATTTTGTCTAAAGAATGATATAAAGGTCAAGATTTAATCAAAGACTCATAGATTCGAGTCTTGTAATGCGTTCCTCGATTGGCGGATGAGTACTAAAGAGTTTCATAATACCACCGCCGGAAAGGGGATTTACTATAAACATATGGGATGTTGCAGGGTTAGCATCCATTGGAATCTTTTGTGATGCCCAATGCAACTTCTTTAAGGCACTTGCAAGATAACGAGGATTCCCTGCTATCTTTGCGCCACCTTCATCAGCAGCATATTCCCTTGAACGGGATATAGCCATTTGTACAATCAAAGCAGCAATAGGTCCAACTATCATCATGATTAAGGCTGCGATAGGGCTACCACCTTCATCATCGTCACTTCTGTGCCCACCAAAAATCATAGCCCATTGAGCCATTTGTGCAAGATAACTTATAGCTCCAGCAATTGTTGCAGCTATAGTACTTATAAGAATATCCCTGTGTTTTACATGTGCCAGCTCATGACCTATAACGCCTTGTAACTCTTCAGGGCTTAATAACCTCATGATTCCAGTAGTAACCGCAACAGCCGCGTGTTTCGGATTTCTACCTGTAGCAAATGCATTCGGTTGTTCAGCATCGATAATATATACTTTCGGCATAGGCAGACCCGCCTTCTGAGATAGAGCCCTCACAATCCTATAAAGTTCAGGAGCCTCATACTCTGTAACCTCTTTCGCACCATACATCTTTAAAACTATCTTATCGCTGAACCAATATGCAAAAAAGTTCATAAGAAAGGCAAAGACCAGCGCAATAGTCATGCCTTGTTTCCCGCCTATAGCAGCTCCAGCCCATACAAGTATCAAAGTCAAAGTTACAAGAAGAAACAATGTCTTTATATTATTCATACTATCATCTCCTCCTACAAAAGGTATAAACTTTATTATATTTTATCATATTTCATCCATCATTGTAATACGTGTTAGAACACTATTTATTAAATTACTATCTAATAAAAAGATTTACATTAGAAAAAAGAAGTTTAACCCACTACCTCTTCTTTAATAGAACCTTGTTTCGAAGGATTGACTATCCATATGTTTCCAAACAATCTTTCTTGATAAACTTTAACAGCACCTATTCTTATAAGCTCAAGTAAAGCCATGAAAGTAACAATAATCTTTAACCTTGATATACCATCAATAAATATGTCCTCAAACCTTACCACTTCTTTATCATCTATAATCTCCAGTATAAACGACATTCTATCCTTTATACTTAAGATCTCCTTTGTAATCGTTGCAATCTCTGTTGGTGACTTATCAAGTATCTTCTGAAAGGCTTTTAAAAGATCGAAGAAACTGATATCAAAAAGATATAATTCACCAGACTCTTCATCTATATTTAACGAAGAATCTTTACGAAAAACCTTAATCCATTCTTCTTCCCTTCTTTTTAGTTCTAAAGCAGCATCCTTATATCTTTGATATTCTATTAGCTGTTGAACAAGCTCGCTTCTTGGGTCAACTACTTCTTCAGTTGATAAACATTCATCTTCAGGAAGAAGCATCTTTGACTTAATATGGATCAAGGTAGCCGCCATAACAAGAAACTCTCCAGCTATCTCAAGGTTAAGCTCTTTCATAATCTCAAGATACTGGAGATACTGGCTTGTTATTAACGCAATTGGAATATCGTAAATATCAATCTTATTTTCTTTTATTAAATGTAATAATAAGTCAAAAGGACCTTCAAAGATAGGTATTTTGATATTGTATAAATCTATCACAACTCCTTTTTAAATGGCTATATCAAACATGCAGTCCTATTGCCTCTTTTAGCCATAAAAGCCTCGAGTTATTTATTATAGTTGAATTTTCAGATTCAATAAATTCAGCTAAGTTTACATCATGCTCCTCATCCTTAATAAATCTCCCCTCAATCAATTTTGACTTAACATTCATTGCCTTTTTAACGTCAGATTCAGTTATCTTCTTCAAATTTGTACCCATAATTTTAGCCAAATTGATAAATATATCCCTATGACTCTTCGATTCGCCACAAGGCTGGATAACCATAGAAAGATATCTCACCCTCCCCATATAATCCACAATAGTACCTGCTTCTTCAAAAAATGTTGTAGACGGTAAAACAACATCTGCCTCCTTCGCAAGTTCTGTAAGATGTGAGTTTTGCACTACAAGAAAGTCTGTATCAGGCCTTGTCTTTAGAGGTATATTCCCAATTGCATAAATTACCTTAGCTCCATTCAAAGCTAAATCTTTATAACTTCTACCCTGCGAATCTATCCCCATTAATACAACACCTTTTGCATTCCCTTCGATAGGAACAGCCACAATGTTACCTTTCATCAAAGCTATATTAGATGCTGCATCAAATAATGCTGGAGAAGATAGCACTACTAACTCATTAGAATCCTTAATCATTTTCGCTGCCTTTTCTATTGCTTCTGTTATCTCAACGTCCTTAACTTCTTCTTCTACCTTTTTACTTACTTTTAGACCTTCTCTTATCAAGGCCTTAACAATTCGCTTTATTATGGATATCTCATTCCCAACAATATTAACGCTTGCAACCTCTCCAATCTTTGTCTCTTTTTCGCTTATAACTATCAATCTTGCATTTCTATTAACCTTTCTTCTTACCATCGCATCCAATGCAGGTAAAACCCTCTCCCATTGTGAAGGATTCAATCCAACAAGAATTATGAGGTCTGCTTTATCTATATCAACCTTCTGTGATCTTAATAAAATATCAGTGTCTGAATACAAACTCACTGATGAACCAATATTTTTTGTTTTAACCACATCGGTTGCAAATCTTTTAAGAGCTATAGCATCTTCGTTCAAAATGTTACCAGCAACAAGAAACCCTGTATCTTTCCCCGCTTTTTTTAATCTTTCAGCAACTACCTTAAGAGCATCATCCCATGTGGTCTCAATAAGTCTGCCATTTTCTCTCTTCATCGGTCTTAATACTCTCGACTCTCCATCTATAGAATCGAACCAAAACCTACCGTATGCACATATGTACTTTTCAACTGAGCCAGGTGTACCTCCAGAATTAATCTTCTGCACCCTGTCATCCTTGGTGCTTACAACAACACTACAACTATTGCCACATAATAGACATACAGAATCGAACTTTTCATATTCCCATTCTCTGCCTTTACGCCATCTATCTGCCTCAAGAAGAGCATTCACAGGGCATACATCAAGACAGCTACCACAAAATGTACAACCAGATTCTTGGAGCGGATTATCATTAGCGGTTATAACTCTTGATTCGATACCTCTTCCCATAAAGTCAAGAACGCTTGTCCCCTGTTCTTTACATATCCTTACACACCTTCCACACAAAATACAATATTCAGGGTCCCTCTTTATGAACGGGTTTGCCTCATCCGTTGGATAACCAAACTTCTTTCTCATAAAAGAAGATTCCTTCAACTCGAATTCATAAGCATACCTTTGGAGATTGCATACCCCTGCCTTTGTACATGTCATACAATCTAACGGATGCATTGAAAGTATTAAATCTATAACAAATTTTCTTATTTCCTGAACCTTTTCAGTTTTAGTATGTACTATCATCCCTTCTTTTACCTTCGTATTACAGGCAATAACTGGCGCCTTTAAGCCTTCTATTTCAACAAGGCACAACCTACATGCACCTATTCCCTTCATACCTTTTAAATAACATAGATTAGGTATGTGAATTCCTACAGTCTCTGCAGCATCAATCAGATTTAAACCTGCTGGAACTTCTACCTCCTTACCATCTATTGTTATCTTAACAACCTTATCCATTATTACCTCCTATATGATAATTATTTATTCACAACTTCTTCTATTATATGGGTAACGAGTTCAATAGCACCTGTTGGGCAAACCTTCAAACATTCTCCACATTTTGTACATCTCTTTTGCACAATCTCATACGGGAGATAGCCACGTTTATAGGGTAACCCCTTTTCACCGATTATTGCATTATATTTACAAACCTCCCGACATTTATCGCACATTATGCACAAGTCTGGGTTAATAACATACTCAATAAGGCTAATGCATTCTTTATAGCGACATTTACCTTGAACATGTTCCTTAAATTCTTCTTCTGAATTAGTGATTAAATCAACTAAAAATTTTCCTGTATCCTTTCCTTTTTTACAAAAAGAGGCTTCAAGCATCCTCTGACCAATCCTCTTCAACACCTCAATATCTTTTTCAGACACACCCTCAAGATGCTGACTTATCTTTAGTAGTCTTAACTTAGCCTCACCCGTTCCAAGAGCACATGGAAAACACTTACCACACATAGGACCAGAGACAAACTCACTTATAAAATAGAGAGCCTTTTGAACCGCACAGGATTTGCTATCAGCCTCCCTTCTTATATCTTCTACTGTCTTACCCTTCTCCTGCGCTAACAAATCTTCGTTCATCTTGCCTCCATTAAACATCCATATTATTTTTTCTGTTTTTCAATAAGCTCTGTTTTTCTCTCAAATTTAATAGCACCGAGTGGACATATATTATAGCAATCTCCACACTTTCTACATATATTACTGTCTATAATATACCCCGTTGATGTATGTTTTATCGCATTAATTCTACAAACATCATTACAACGTCCACATTGATAACATATATCTTTATCTATCGTAGGCACGGGTTGTGCCTTGATCTCAATACTTCCAAGAGGGCAAACCATATAACATGCTTTGCATCTTTGACAATATATCTGATCTATATAAAAACCACCATCCTTTGATTCTTTTATCGCGTCAAACGGACAAACATCTATGCATCTTTTACATTGAAAACAAATATCCTTATTGATGGATAAAAGTCCAAGACCAGTACATACCTTCGCCCTACAATATTTGTCATAAATATGTTCTTCATACTCTTTTCTAAAATATTTTATGGTCGAAAGTACAGGATTAGGTGCCGAGTTACCGAGTCCACACAAAGCACTGCTTTTTACCATCTTACCCAACTCCTCGAGTCTCTCTATATCCCCAGGTTCTCCATTTCCAGAAGTTATCTTTTCAAGAATCTGCATCATCTGATATGTACCAATCCTACATGGTGGACATTTACCACATGATTCAGCTTGACAAAACGATAAGAAAAACTTGGCAACATCCACAATACAATTATCCTCATCCATAACTACCATACCACCAGAGCCCATTATTGTTCCCATCTTTGTAAGTGAGTCGAAATCAACAGGTAAGTCAAGATGTTCCTCAGGTAGGCAGCCACCAGATGGTCCACCTGTTTGAACAGCCTTAAACCTTTTATTATTAAGAATACCACCTCCAATATCAAATATTATTTCCCTTAATGTTATACCCATTGGAACTTCGATCAAACCAGTATCAACCACTTTACCAGTAAGAGCAAAGACCTTTGTCCCAGGTGAATTTGGTGTACCAATTTTCAAAAACCATTCTGCTCCATTCTCTATTATCGATGGGACACAAGCATATGTCTCTACATTATTGAGATTTGTTGGGAATCCCCAAACTCCGCCACCTATTTCAGATAGCCTTGGTGGTCTTGGACGGGGGAATCCTCTTTCGCCCTCAACAGATGCAACAAGCGCCGTCGATTCACCACACACAAATGCTCCCGCACCTTCAACAACCCTTATATTAAAACTCAGACCAGTTCCAAGTATGTCATTCCCTAAAAGACCGAGCTGGTTTGCTTGTTGTATTGCTATATTTAGATTTTTGACAGCAAGCGGATATTCATGTCTAACATAGATTATTCCGTATCTCGCCCCAATTGCATAAGCACATAAAATCATACCTTCGAGAAGACTGTGTGGATCACCTTCCATCACAGACCTATCCATAAAAGCACCAGGGTCACCTTCATCTCCATTCGCTATAACGAATTTTATGCCAGGAGTTGATTTAGTATGTTTCCATTTTTTACCAGCTGGGAAGCCAGCACCACCTCTACCTCTTAAATTTGCCTTATCTACTTCGGAAAGAACATCATCAGGAGTCATATAAGAAAGTGCTTTCTCAAGCGCCTTATAACCACCAATAGCAATATAATGTAATATATTCGTTGGATCTATCTTGCCATTATGTCGTAATGCAACCCTAACCTGTTTTTTATAGAATGGAACATCATTTATGTGATAGGCCCTTTCACCATATTGCTTTCTATACAATAGGTCTACAATCGGCTTACTATCATTAATAGTTCTTCTAATTATTTGCGATGCCCTCTCAGGTTGAACCCTATGATAAAAATAATTCTGTGGTTCGATAATCATCACAGGTCCTTTTTGACAAAGCCCTTGACAGCCTGTTTGAATTATCTCTACGGATGTATCAGACTTCTCAGCCTCTTTCTTAAGTTCCTCATATAATTTGAGCGAGTTATTTGCCCTACAACCTGTACCACAACAAACCCTTATCCTTTTAGTATCAGTAGACAAAACACCTTCATTTTTAAGTTTCTCACGTAAAGCACTTAAATCCTCAATACTCTCCAATCTTTGATATTTTGTCAAATCCAACATCATATTCAACTCATTTAAATCTATGTTTTAGTAAAATATAATAACTCCAAATAATAAATTTTGGAAATAATTATTAGCAACTAATACATTGTCTCAGCCATGTAACAGATCTCAGGTAAAAGATATGAAACAAGGTCCCTAAATGTAATCATACCAATAATTTTATCACCATCAACAACTGGTAAATGCCTTATCTTTTTCTTCGAAGCAATCGAAATCGCAGTACTTACATCAGTAGAAGGTGCAAAGGTTGTAATATCCCTCATGAATATATTCACAAGCATCTCGTCCGTAGGAGTCTCGTTGTAAACGCACCTAACAATATCCCTTTCAGTAAAAATGCCAACAAGCTTATCATCGTGGTCTACAACGAATACCCCACTCACATTCTTCTCACTCATTAACTTAACAGCATCTGCAACCGTGCAATACTGATTAATCTTGATAACCTCATATGGTCTTGATTCAAGAATGTCTTTTAAAGTCATAATACCCCTCCGTTCTATAGTTTCAATTTTTTCCACAGGTATATTAAACTCCTTTTCAAGGAAAAGATACTTCTCTTTAACAATCTTTATAGCTTTTACAGGACACACTGAATAACATGCTTTACACTTAGTACATAAATCCTTATCTATAAAAAAGCTTCTCCTCTTCTCTTTAACTGCATTATAAGCACAAGCATCCTTACACAAACCACACAGTATACATAAATTCTTATCTATATAGACCAAACCTAACTTACATACCTTAGCTCTACAATACTTGTCCTTCACGTGTTCCTCGTACTCTTCACGAAAATACTTTATCGTCGTCAAAACAGGATTTGGTGCACTCTTACCAAGACCACATAATGAACCAGCAATTACAGATTTACCAAGTGATTCAAGTTTTTCTATATCTCCTTCTTCACCATTTCCAGATGTTATCTTCTCGAGTAACTGTAACATCTGATATGTGCCAATCCTGCACGGCGGACACTTACCACATGACTCAGCTTGAGTAAAAGATAAAAAGAACTTTGCAACATCTACCATGCAATTGTCCTCATCCATTACCACCATCCCACCAGAACCCATTATAGAACCAAGCTTCGTCAAAGAATCAAAATCTACAGGCGTATCAAGATATTGCTCAGGTATACAACCCCCAGAAGGCCCACCAGTCTGTACCGCCTTAAACTTTTTATCTCCTATTATACCCCCACCAATATCAAATATTATCTCCCTTAAGGTTATACCCATAGGCACCTCAACAAGCCCAGTATTTTTTACCTTCCCAGTTAGTGCAAAGACCTTAGTTCCAGAAGAACTTTCAGTACCTATACTATTAAACCAACTCGCACCATTATTGATTATATGAGGTATACAAGCAAAAGTTTCAACATTATTTAAATTAGCAGGGTAACCCCATGGACCACCACCAGGTTCAGATACCCTTGGTGGTCTCGCATGAGGGAACCCCCTTCTCCCTTCAATGGAAGCAACAAGAGCTGTTGCCTCACCACATACAAAAGCACCTGCACCCTCCCTAATATGAACCTTAAAACTAAACCCTGTGCCAAGTATATCTTCACCCAGCAGCCCAGCAGCTTCTGCTTGCTCTATAGCTATTTTTAAATTTTTAACAGCTAATGGATATTCATGCCTAACATATATGAATCCATACTCTGCTCCTATAGCATAAGCACATATTAGCATCCCCTCAAGTAAACTATGTGGGTCACCTTCCATTATCGACCTGTCCATAAATGCTCCCGGATCACCTTCATCCCCATTAGCTATGACCATCTTGATACTACCAGGTGCCCTACGCGTATGTGCCCACTTCACACCAGTAGGAAACCCAGCTCCACCTCTACCCCTTAAATTAGACTTCCTAACCTCTTCAATAACCTCCTCAGGACTCATAGAACTTAATACCTTCTCCAAAGCCTTATAACCATCCACAGCAATATAATGAAATATATTTGTAGGGTCGATCTTCCCGTTATTACTTAAAGCTATTCGCATCTGCTTTTTATAAAAAGGTATCTCCCCCATAATTTCATAAGGTTTTTTGAAAAAGATATCTCTATAAAGCAGTTTTCTTACAGGATTATTGTTTGAAAGCGTTGTACTAACAATATCATCTATATGATCTGGCTTAACTTTCTGGTAAAAATAACCATGTGGCTCTATTAGAATTAAAGGGCCTTTCTGACATAAACCTTGACATCCTGTTTTTATGATTTTAAAACTAAGGTTTCTTTTATTAATTTCCTTCTCTAATTCAGCAACAATTGCCTTAGAGCCACTTGCAGTGCATGCAGTCCCACAACATACTTTAACCTTTTTTACATCAGGAGAAAGCTCTCCTTCTTTTTTATACTTCTCACGAAATGAAGAAAGCTCGTCAATATTTTTAAACCTCTGTATTTGTGTATTCAACATCTCTTACACCCTCATATCTATTGATATTTTTCTCTCTGTGTAAAAACTATCTCAGGCAACAGATATAATACTAAATCTCGATAAGTAATCATCCCTTTTATCTCATCATTTTCAATTATTGGCAGATGACGGATTTTCTTCATTGAAGCTATTGAGATAGCAGAACTTATAGAAATTGATGGATCAAAGACCGTAAGATCTCTCTCGGGTAGATTAAAAAGATTCTCATTATATGGAATATTCTTATATAAGCACCTTACAATATCACGTTCTGTAAAAATATTCACAAGCTTTCCAGCCTCGTCTACTACAAAAAGTCCACTAACATTCTTTCGACTCATTAACTCAACAGCATCCAAAATCGTCTTTTTCCAATCAATAGTTATTATCTCATGTGGTTTGGATTTCAGTATGTCCTTCAACGACATCCTGCTCCTTGTCTCCATTGTTTCAAGAATCTCTACGGGAATTTCGAATTCTTCTTTTATCTGGACATATTTTGGCTTTAACACCTTCACAGCCTGTACTGGACAAACATTATAACAAGCTTTACATTTAGTACAATATTCCCTCTCAATAAAGAAGGTATTTCTTGTCTCCTTGACAGCATCAAAAGCACAGACCTGTTTGCATAACCCACACAAAACACACTCTTCTTGATCAATCCATAATGCCCCTATACTGCAAACATTTGCACTACAGAACTTCTCATAAACATGCTCTTCATATTCTTTCCTGAAATACCTTATAGTTGTTAGAACAGGATTAGGAGCGCTCTGTCCAAGACCACAAAGTGAACCTCTTTTTACGAGATTCCCAATATATTCAAGTCTTCTAATATCTCCTTCTTCACCATTTCCAGATGTTATCTTCTCGAGTAACTGTAACATCTGATATGTGCCAATCCTGCACGGCGGACACTTACCACATGACTCAGCTTGAGTAAAAGATAAAAAGAACTTTGCAACATCTACCATGCAATTGTCCTCATCCATTACCACCATCCCACCAGAACCCATTATAGAACCAAGCTTCGTCAAAGAATCAAAATCTACAGGCGTATCAAGATATTGCTCAGGTATACAACCCCCAGAAGGCCCACCAGTCTGTACCGCCTTAAACTTTTTATCTCCTATTATACCCCCACCAATATCAAATATTATCTCCCTTAAAGTTATACCCATAGGCACCTCAACAAGCCCAGTATTTTTTACCTTCCCAGCAAGAGAAAATACCTTTGTCCCAGATGAACCAGGTGTCCCTATGCTCAAAAACCAATCAGCTCCCCTCTCTATTATTGGCGGTACGCAAGCATATGTCTCAATGTTATTTAAATTAGCAGGATAACCCCATGGACCACCCCCAGGTTCAGATACCCTTGGTGGTCTCGGATGAGGGAATCCCCTTTTCCCTTCCACAGATGCTACGAGTGCGGTTGCCTCACCACATACAAAAGCACCCGCACCCTCTTTTATATAAATTTGAAAGTCAAAACCAGTGCTTAATATATTCTCACCAAGCAACCCAACCTCATTAGCTTGCTTTATCGCCTTACGCAATGTCTGTATAGCAAGTGGATATTCATGCCTCACATAAATAATGCCATACTGCGCCCCTATAGCATAAGCACATATTAACATACCCTCAAGTAAACTGTGCGGGTCACCTTCCATTATCGACCTGTCCATAAATGCTCCCGGATCCCCCTCATCCCCATTAGCTATAACTATCTTAACCTTACCAGGTGCCCTACGCGTATGCGCCCACTTCACACCAGTAGGAAACCCAGCTCCACCCCTACCCCTTAAATTAGATTTCCTAACCTCTTCAATAACCTCCTCAGGACTCATAGAACTTAATACTTTCTCCAAAGCCTTATAACCACCAAATGAAATATAATCATATATATTCAAGGGATCAATCTCCCCTGTATTTCTAAGTGCAATCTTTAACTGCTTTGAATAAAAAGGAACCTCTTTCCAATTTTCTACCGGCTTTTCAAAATAAGAGTCTCTATAAAGTAAATCCCTTACAGGTTCGCCCAAAGAAAATGTTATATATGGAATCTTTTTAGCCTTATCTTGCTTCACTCTTTGATACATATAACCATATGGCTCTACTTTCACTAAAGGTCCCCTCTGACATAACCCCTGACAGCCCGTTCTTACGACCTTTACATCTTGCCCTAAATTCGAGATTTCAGCAGTCAAAATATTTGCAACCTCATGTGAACCGAGTGTGCTACATGGTAACCCACAACATACCTTCAAAACCTTCTTATCTTTATTAAAAAAATCCTTAGAAAGACTTTCCCTAAGTTCAGCCAACTCACCTATAGTTTTTAACCTTTCCATAGTTTTCTTCCCTTTAATAACAATTCAATTATTCTCTTATCTCCTTAATCAACATCTCTATCTTCTTCTCTCCAATCATTTCTCCCCTAACTTCATCATTTATAGTAGTAACAGGTGCGAGACCACAACAACCAACACAACCCACAGTCTCAAGTGTCATTGAGAGATCATCTGTAGTCTCCCCACTTTTCACTTTAAACTCATTTTCGAGAGCAGCAAGAATGTTCTTAGACCCTCTTACATAACATGCTGTTCCAAGACAAACCTTAACAACTTTCTTACCACGTGGCTTAAAATGGAACATCTTGTAGAAGCTTGCGACACTATAAATCTCTGAAAGGGGAATATCTAATTTCTTTGATAACCTCTGTAAAACCTCTGCTGGAAGAAAACCTAAATCTTCTTGTATCTGCTGTAAGGCATGTATTAAAATACCTCTTGCCTTCTCACCCTTATCGAGTATCTTTCCAACCTCTCCTATTTGTTCATCTACATTAATCTCCTCTACTATCATCCCTCCACCTCCTTAAATTAATATATACCTAAATGTGGTTTTGCAGCTTTTTCAAGTTCTCTCCTTGCTGCCATATCCATAAGAATACGTTCAGTTGCAAATTTACCTGGCTCATACTTTTTCAACTTTAGTGCATCTCGTGCTTTATCGATATAGTCCAAGGCCAAATCTAATATCCTTTCCGGGTCTTCCTCAAAATGGAGAGACCCCTTAAACCTTTCAAACCATACTTCTGTCATGATACGGGTAACTTCTTTACTTGCACCTACTGGTGACTCACCACCAAATATCACAGGAACACCAGAACCTGCAAAATAGCAACCTATAGCAATAGCCTTTTCAGACATCCATTCAGGAGCTATTCCAACAGCTGGCATTCCTCCAATCTCGTCAGAAAGCCCACCCTCCTCAGCCATTGCCGACAATATTGTCAATATTCTCGAGTTATCAACACATGAGCCAACATGAAGTATAGGGGGAATACCTATAGCTTCACAAACTTCTCTCAATCCCGGCCCAGCATTTTCTATAGCCATCTCAGGCGTCAGATATCCAGCAGACCCACATGCATGGGAACCACAACCCGTTGAAACAATTAAAACATCAGTCTTAATCAGTTCCAATGCAAGGAATCGATGAATTCCTTGTGAAGGAACCCTTGGATTATCACAGCCTGCAAGACCAACAACCCCTCTGATCCTTCCTGCAATAATTGCATCGTTCAATGGTCTAAAAGATGCCCTCCATCTACCCCCTTGCATATATTCTATATACTCATGAGAAAACCCCCCAATAACAGGATTTTTTTCACTAACCTGATAACCAACTCCCTTTCTATTTGTATAATTATCAATTGCCATCCTTACAATCTGTCTTGCAATCTCCCTTGCCCTATGCTCATCATATTCAATATGAACAGCACCTGGTATCTTAGCTTTATAAGAAGTTGTAACAACCTTTGTATGAAATTTCTTTGAAAGTTCTACAAGGGCAGGCATAATGCACTGAACATCCACTGTTATTAAATCAACTAATCCTGTCAAAACTGCAAGTTCTTGATTTGTAAAACCACCAGCTGTTGATATACCATGCCTCATTAAGACTTCATTAGCAGTGCAACACATCCCACCGAGATTAATTCCTTTTGCACCCTTAGATTTGGCATATTCGATCATTTCTTGCTCATTAACAACATCAACAATCACCTCAGCGAGTGATGGCTCATGTCCGTGGACAACGATGTTAACTTCATCCTCTTTAAAGATACCAAAATTTGCTTCACCCCTCACAGGTCTTGGAGTCCCAAATAATACATCCGTCAAATCTGTTGATATCATACTTCCACCCCATCCATCAGCAAGAGATACCTTAAGAGCACTTAACAGTAAACTATCAGGGTCATGGTCAACACCCATATGAGTTCTATGTAAAGCCTCCGTAATCTCTCTATCTATACCCCTTGGTATAATACCCCATTTTTTCCACCTCTCCTGTGTCTTTTTGGGAGCACGTTTTATATAATTTAATTCACCCTTCTGGCGCCTGAAATCTTCAAGCAGAGATAATGCAACCTCCCTCGCAACATCATTAACTGCCTTCCCCTCGAATTCTATTCCAAGAATACTTGCTATCCTGTATAACTTCCTTACATCAGTTATCCTGAAATCACTCGTTTCGCCTTCCGCAACAGCAAGTAATATAAATGCCATATCCCTTGCATGATCTGAATGGGCAGCAGCTCCAGCAGCAGCCATCCTCAATAAGTTCCTTGAGGCAACAGTAGGAAGCATAGCTCCACATATACCCCTTGCCTCTTCTTCTGCATCATGCCCGACAAACCTGCATGGACCCATATGACATATCTTACAACAAGCACCAGTTGAGCCTATTGGGCACGGCTTTAACTTTTCAGCTCTCTCAAAACACGTGATAAAATTCTGCGATTCACCCCACTCTATTATCTTTTCGGACGCTTCGTTTGCGCTTTTAATAAACCTTTTCATATTTCCTCCATAAAATTAAACCTAAATAATTAAACACCCCTCTATAACATAGGCTCCATCTCTAAAGCTGGGTGACCCACACTTGCAAGATATTCAACCAACTTTTCTGCATCTTCACAGATCGTCTCATCTGCAATCTTATCAAGTAAATCTGGAACACCTTCCTCTTTAGCTCTTCTTTCAAAAGCCTCTTTAAGGCTCTCCTTAAGATTCTTTGTCATCCAAACAATCCTTTTAATTCCACCATCACCAGCCAGAAATTTCCTGCTCACTATAAAATTTCTCCCAATACCCATAAACCCTGGAGTCTGCATGCCACCACCAACACTTCCAGCCAATGTTGAAAACTTCATTCCTACAGGAGTCATTCCTTGATGACCCCTTTGAACAATCATAACTCCATTAGCCTCAGGCACAATAGCAACAATACATTCAAAGCAACCGCATGATGTCATAGGGTTTTCCATAATAGTATACAAATTAAGAGTTTCAACAGCTCCACCAGAAGCCTTTTTTAGATATTCATCAATACCAGAATATCGACCATATCTTGCATCCAAAAGTTCCCCCTTGGGTATTGGTTGATTACCACCTGTCGGATCTATCTCATATGCTGCCCTACAATCAAGCCAATTATAGGCACCACAAAGCCCGAGTCTCTCAGGACTTATTACACACACGTGACTTGGTGCAAATGATTGACACAACAAACAAGAATAAAAGGTATCAACGGCCTCATCAACAAGACCTCCAAGTCGTTGGTCTCTTTCCCTATATGATTTTCTGGCTTCTTCTTGAACTCTCAAGACATCTTCTTCATCTGTATAAATTGTAACCTGAACCTTATCCACTATAGCTTTAAATCTATTATGAGTCATAGTAACATTGATAATACCAAGATGCTCAAGGGTAAAACCTTCCTTTTTTGCATTGTGACTGATCCTTATCCAATTAATATCCCTTTGTCCCATATGCCAAACACCCTGAGCTTCATTAATATTATGATGTATCTTCCTTTCAATCACTGATTCGAAGTCTTTTTGCATCTTCCTTCCTGCCACGTCTATCACAATTCCAAGTGGCATCTGTCCTCCCTTTTCATACCTCTCCTTCCAATCTTTGCCAACCACTATTACCTTGCCATCCTCAATCTCTTCCATCTCTCTCATTCTTACCCATTCAAATGAAGGTGTTCTTGCCCCTCCAAATTCAATGAACATATCTTCTTTGCGTATCCTTTCACCTTCAAAAGCTGGACCATAAGCAACAGGAATCGGCGGTTTCTCTACAGTTATCTTTAAACCCCTAACCTCTATCGCCTTCTGAACAATCTTGCTATGGTCAAGTTCTTTATCAACCTCTTCATAAGTACAAACACCTGTTGGATGAATAACAGGGACATCTGTATCACATATTGCAGGATAACCCATATTTATTGCTCCAGCTCCCGTTGACCACTTAATATCATCGAGTTCTCCAAGAACGAGTGCAAAGGCAAAAACTCTATCCTTTGTATATTTTAGATGGCTTTTATAATCACCTGGCTTCTTCCCACCGAATATCAAAGATGCCCTTATAGACCAATCAAGTGGATAGATTGTATGTTCTGTATCTGGTCCCACAGGCACAATCCTCGTATCCCATCCAAGCTCCACACCTTTTCTTAAAAGCTGCTTTGTCACACTATTACCATTCACATGTCCTGACAAAAATATAAGTATATTCTTCTCTTGCAACTCCCGTATAATTTTAACAGCAGTATCATCATCTGGTGCTGCGCCAATAACTGCAGCAAAACCAGGCATCGTACCATCAACAAGTTGTATACCCAAATTTCTTTGGATTGTATCTGTTATAAATCCATTATAAACATATCCTGTTTCATTATCCACAGCTGGTTCAAGACCATTAACATACCTTAACGCCATCAAAATTTCTTCTAAAAATAAAGTAGCCATTCCAGAATCAAGGGCTTCACCAAGATATGGCCTCCACACATTTTCTTCTGGCTCATCATGCAACATCTCTTTTGCCATTCCAAGCGCCACCCTCATATCTGAAAGCTTTTTCACAGAAAAACCTGTAAGTGCATAAATTAATGGTAGATAATAAGCTGTGTCTGGAAATTCGAATTGAAGATCATCACCCTTTTCAGCTATCGTCTTCTCAAGGTAATCTTCAACCATTTTCACAAGACTATTTGCCCCTCTAATAGCTGCTGTAGCTATTAACTTAGACATTTCGCTCCCTCCATAAATATATACAAAATTATGCTGCTCTTGACCTCAAAAAGGCTGGGATACCATTTGCCTCTCTGGGTCCAACTGTTATCTTCCAGCCGTCAAGCTTATCCTCAATAGCACCACTTAGTATTGCAACATATCCAGGTATTATCAATTCTCTATGGTTGATAGAATTTTCTATGCCACTTTCTTTAATAAACTGCGCTATCTTAGATGCAGTAAACTTTCCAGCAGCCCAAGCAGTCAAAACAGACAGACCCTCGCAATCCATAACAGCAAGATAGCTTGGAACCTTACTATTTTCAATCTCACCAGATACTATAAAATATGTGAGTGAAAAATTTGTCGTTATCATCAATGGAGACTCAGGTGTTGGTTCGCCAATCTTATATATCTTCTGTTCTACCTGCATAGGCACTTGTGGGTCTGTATATATATTCTGCCTTAATGTAAACAATGCAAGGTTTTTCCACTTCTCAATATTACTTAAAACTACAATCGAAGAATACTTTGCTACTCCAATAGCAGCTATTAATGTCTCTAATAAACTATCATCACGCTGAGCAAATGTAATAATAGGATAACCAAGTGGTTTAAAGTTCTTCTTTATAGCAGCCCTTCTAATCAATGTATTATGCTCAAGTATCTGACTTGCCCTCCTCGCGCCAGAATCTATAATCAAATCTTGAACTCCAAGCGACTTAATCTTTTCTGTCAAATCAGTAAGTTCCTCAAGGGATTGTGAAACAGACTTAACGCCCAATATAACATTATACTTTTTTGCAATCTCTGTCATATAAGTATAATTATTCCCGTCAGCACCATACAAAATCGGCTTATTATCTTTATAAATCTTTATCGAAACCTCTGCTGATTCAGGAACATCTGTACATAGTATTACTGGTATTTCTGGTGCTATACCATAAACTAATTTGCAAACCGACTCGTATCTCATAGGTTCTCGAGATTCATTTAGTAAAGCTATAGCATCTACCCTTAATCTCTGACCTACTCTTTCAATCTCTGAATTACTCACTTCTAAAACCTTATCTTTTATCTCATTATCAGGTAGCGTATCATTTACTCCAAGTGCAAAAGCACACGGATTTACGAACCTCTTCTCATGCCTGAATAATACCGTCTCTTCACCCATCTTCACAGCCTTTTCGCCTACCCCAAATATTAAAGGTCTAACTGGCGGCGCTGATGCCTCACCAAGTTTCTGCCTTGCTTCCTCAGATACATCAGGGCATGCATCGAGAGAGACCTGTCTTTGTGCAAGCTTCATAGCAAAAGCAAGGCACGTAGGGAAACCGCACTTCTTGCAGTTCGTTTTTGGAAGGAGTTTAAATATTTCAACGCCTGTTAATGCCATAAAACCTCCTATCTTATTAACTCATCTATAGCCTTTTCTACAATTGCAACCGCTTCTGGATGTCTCATGATTAAGAGTTCTGCACCTGCCAGAAGCAAAGCCATAGCAGTTGTAGCCTCCCAAACAATACCTCTTTCTCTTAAACTCCCCCATTGTGGCACATCACCTTCTTGCGCAATTGCCTCTTTAACCTTCCAAACATAAATACCAACATCCCCAAGCATTGGTTGTTGCATCGTCTGATCATTTTGTGTTAGAGCAGCGAGTCTTATCCTCTCCATAACAGAGTATGTGTATTCTAAACCATAACCTAAAGCCGAGCACATTGGATCTATCACAATCTTTTCTTTATCAAAACCCATCTGAGTTATAAGAATATTAAGTTGCTTAGAAAGATTTATATCAAGCTCCGACATTGCAATCAATTTATGGTTATTTGCCATGGCAGCAGCTGCTATTGTTTTATAATTTGCCTCTTGCGCTTTACCAATCAAACAATTTCTATCCTTAGCTGCCTCTGATGCAGCAATCAAGACAGGAGCATCTTTTTCAGTATTATTACTTCCAAGGATAATCAGTGGAACATTTATCGATGATATTACATCTCTAACAGTCTGAGCAGCCTCCTCTGGCGTGCGATTCTCTCTGTCAGGATGTGTCCCAATTAATCTAAGCGCTATCGCTTTAGCATTCAACTTATCTTGACAAAACATTGCCCATTCTACAGGATTTGAAGAAACATCCTTATATACCTCTCTTATCGTATCAGGCCAATCATCAGGTGGAACATCTTGTATCTCATAAGCAATTACCGGCCTATTAGGATACGAACCCTCAAAAGAGTGAAAAGGAAGAATATTTTCACCCCCAAATGTAATCGTGTTTGGCGGAATACCTATTGTAACTGAATAGACCTTCCCAGTGTAGCTTTCCTTTGGTGGTGTGAATACCATCTCTGCCTCCGATATATATATTATTTTAAAATAATTATTTAAAAATAGAAAATATTAATTACCACTTCCCATAGTATCAAATCTCTAAGTTATCTCAAGATAAGAATGTGCATATAAAGTCTTTCCAAGTATAACATCAATAGTCTTTACAGTAGGCATAATCTCATGAGGGTCTGCTATTGCAGCAGTTAGCCCCTCATACATCAAAAGTGCAAGAAAATAATTATTTATGATAGGTCTTAAATTCTTAGGGCATCCATTCGACACATTACTCAGCCCAACGACTGTTTTCATAGGTGGGTCATTCAATTCTTGAAACATCTTTATTGCTTGTATCACTTTTAAAGCATGGTCCTGAGAGGTTGAAATCTGTAGAACAAGTGGATCTAAATATAAATCCTCAAGTGGCACACCATATTCAGTAGCCCTCGCCATAATCTCAGCAGCTATTGATGCTCTTTCCTCTGCATCAGCTGGTAATCCACCCCTTCCTACGGTTAATCCAATAATTCTTGCCTTATACTTAGCGGCAAGCTCAAGCATATTGTATCTTTCAGGGTCATTAGAAGTTGAGTTTATCATTGGTTTACCCCATTGATTATTATGAACTTTTAAACCAGCCTCAATCGCCTTATAATTAGTAGTATCAAGACAAACAGGCAAGGGAACGACTTCTTGGATAGTTGTTACCATCCATTCCATCAAAGCCTCCCCTTCGTCTTCCGCAGGTCCGATATTTGCGTCTATCATACCTGCACCAGATTTCCATTGAGAAATTGCTATATCCTGAATGGGTTGTTTATCTCTTTTTGAGATGGCCTCTCTAACCCTTTTAGCTATTATGCTGAGTTTTTCTCCAATAATCAACATAACGAGCTCCTTTCTCTGATTATCAGGGGCGATATTCAAATCGCCCCTCATCTTTATAATATCTTTTACAAAAATATAATTTGAAACAATACCACAAATATATTTTTCAAGTAAAGTCTTTTTTGTCCATCTCTCGCTCCTTATTCTAAGAAAATATTGAATTTATTGCAAAAAAATCTATTTTTCAATACCTTATATCATTCTTCTAAATAACTTTATAAACGCTATAAACGCAATGAACGCAACAAACGCAATAAACGCCATTGACGCTATATCGATGGCAATAACTCAATTTATGAAACAAAATCACGGGTCTTCACTACTGAGGCTGAAGTCGAAGCGTAAGCCTCAGATATAATATAAATAACTACATCACAATACCCAATAAACTATACATCTGTATAAAAGGTAGTTTATTTTGTTTCAGAAATTGAGTTATTGCCACCTCCCTCCCAGCCTTTTTCCGCTCTGCGCCATGTTGTCTTTAAACAAACGCAACAAAAGCAATAAACGCAATGAACGCAATAAACGCTATAAACGCAATGAACGCAATAAACACTATAAACGCTATAACCCTATAAGCGACTATCATCACCTATTTTTTAAAATAGAAGCGTACTATACTAATTAAAAGTAAGTAGTTATAATATTTATTA
>Ga0078972_1003919_pt1 | contig 42900 bp, 38 predicted proteins | sample YelNatPaOPGAMG01_FD_67568 | JGI IMG/M metagenome (GOLD analysis project Ga0078972, IMG submission 67568) | Hot spring thermophilic microbial communities from Obsidian Pool, Yellowstone National Park, USA - OP-RAMG-01 (SPADES assembly) (version 2) | ecosystem: Environmental > Aquatic > Thermal...
TCATGTAGTTGGTGTACTGCGGCGCATTTGTTGTGCCGGCGTAGCCGATGCCTGCACAGTAACCTTTCCAATTCCCACTTCGCGGTGACCGCCCGCCAAATACAGCATCAACTTTATCCCAATACGACAAACTTCCGTTAGGGTTACCATCTCCTACATTCCAAGAACCTGGGAAAATCCCCTCGAACCCTTCTGATACAATGGTGGTCTGCCCCACACAAACTGAAAGAAAAGCAAATAGCAATGAGGCTACCCCTACCGCAATCAACTCAGAAAAGCTAAGTCGATTTTGCAGCCCCCAAATTTGACATGCTGCGTTTTTTCCCACTTATACTTTTAAGTTATTAAACCACTCGCTTTGAACGCTAGCCACAAGATGCGGGATTTCTCCCACTCTAAAGGCATCGCACCCACTCTATTCAAGGCACACATAATATATCGGGTCAAGCACTTTTCTCACTCAGTCAATTCCGCCCTACTCCGACTACGCCTTGCACAACATTTTTATAAGTACCCGCCAAAGGCCAAGTGTACAAGTACAGCCTGCTTAACCACTTCAACACAGAGCGGCAAAAACATCTACTCACATTCCAATACTAACACGCCATTTCGAAAAGCCGACCTCTACCTTTAATCATAAGCGCGCTAAATAAAACTGCCGGTGCTCCCCAATTTGGCTGGTCAAATGCTAAACCGTAAATTACAGTATGAGATAGAAACTCAACGAGTTCCTACCCAAAAACTCCTGCATAAAAATGCATGAAGGGCAAAACCGTCCTGGTTTGTTCCCTAGCGAATCCTGGTTATGCCAATTGTTAAACCTTACTCACATTCGGGATGTGCATGTGCAGTCCAGCACCCTCAGGCCTCATAATCAAACATTCACACCAACTACCACAAAAACCTACAATCCACACGCCTTTAATCATGAAAAACTTCCCTAAACTACATGGCGCTACCAGAATAAGTTGTGAGGTAAAATACTTTTGCTCACTAAGTTATATATGCCAACTCAACCCCGGTGCTGGAAAAGTGAGATATCCACACAATGCACAGCACCACTCGTGGACAAATTTACACCACATCAATATATGCTGTTTCCACTTATTTCTTACTCCATCAAGGTAACCCCAAGAAGTCCAATTATAACTTCATTTGCGGAAGCGCTAACCGTAAAGTTCTTGAGCTCAGAGTTAGGATATAGCGGTATAGCCAAAACCGTGCCGGCGCCTCCAGGGATGGGTCCACCTTTACCTTTGAATGCTACCGGATTTAGCACTCGGACGATCCCACTTTTCAGGTTTACGCGCGGCGGAATAGCTTCCAACCTCTTAAAGGCGAAATCGTCTAGGAAATAGTCCTGCTCAATCGGCCACCAATTGACAGGGTTTTCCAAATCTACATCTGTGAGCTGGCCGTCTTTGTAAGCGATTTTAATATGGCCATTAACAAATCTACTTTGCATATGAGTGGTAGTCCCCACCATAAAGAGAAAGCACCATTTTGCGCGCCCGCTCAATGGAATTGTGACTGAATCTGGGTAATTATCCCATTTAGAAACGAATACTACATTTGGTGCATTTGCCTGCGTGGAAATCAGGAAAGGTATCCCGTTAGGCATTGTAAATATACCCCCGTGAATAGCAGCTAGGTTGCGCAAGCCCGAATCATCTATAGTAGGGATTAAGTTAAAGTCACACCAACCACCAATGCCTTGCTTTGGGATTGATAATGAACAAAAAGGTGACCGTGGGGAGAGATACTCATTCTCAAATATTCTACTAAGCTGTTCATTGTAGAATTGGCTCAAATCGATAGTCCTGAAACGTGCATTAGGCTTTATCACTCGTGTCCAGTCAAATTCAATCCCCAAAACTCGATTTGTGCGTGGAATTATTTCAACGAATACCGGTTCCCACCAAACCAACTTATCCTGGACCAAATTAACAAACAGCGTTTTATGTCCACCAACACTAGACTTCAAATTAAAGCTGGCTTCATGACTCGTTATGCGAGATTTGCTAAGCACATTTTGGGGGTCATCAAATCCATTGATAATGGCTTTCTTAGGGCGGATGGTTATTTTTCCACCAGCGGGTACCCGGTAAACCCTTGAAATTTTTTCGCAGAAATCCCCATCCCATCTGATCGAAAATGAACAAAAGTTAGTGGGCGGGAAAACCACCTCGATCATCGGATGACCAACAGAGTTTGTATCTATTAAAAGCTGTGCACCAGATACTCCTTGCTTAAAAAGGCAAGGCTTACTCGTTCGGGCAGACAATCGAAACTTTATCCGGGCAGGACGCGGAAACCGCGACACAAACGTATAGGAAGACGCTTCTCCGTAGTTACGGAAATCCAGGCTGAAATCTGGGTGGTTAAAATGGAGCCACTGCCATGAATCTGGCCAACCTGGCATGATAACAATTTCTCCGCCAGGCAAATTAGGTCGTACACCAACAAGCCCTTCAACAATAGCACGAGCAGCGACACCAATCCCATCGGCAAAATCGCGTTGTGCTTCCCGCCTTGCTACATCATACGAAAGAGTCATTCCTATGTTCCCAGGGCAAAGTCCTGAATACATGGTGGAAATAATTGCACCTTTAAACAAAGGGAAGGCACGATCAACTCTGTTTGCTTGCCAATATGCTAGTGCCATGTGCAAACACTCCGCTACGACTACATTGTTAATCGACCACATATATGGCATCCAACTAGTGGTGGAAAGCACGTAAAGGTTTTCCTTTGGAATTCCAGGACCAATAACTGGGATGTGCGGGATCTGTGTATCAACGTATCGCGTCATTAGCCAGTGTTTTAATGGAAAACCGAGTTCCGAGTCGATTGCGTGATACACTGTCCATAAGGCAGCATTGGTATGTAAAAGTTGGTCACCGATAAAATCACGATACTCTGCATAGCAACCGGAATCTGAATACCACAAAAGGCTTTCCGCAGCGCGGTAAATCTTCTCGGCCTCATGTAAAAGCTCTTCAGCTCCTTCTAACCCAAAACGCACACCCCACTCACCGAGTGTTTTAAACGCAAAGTAGTTATAGGCGGTCGAATGGGTTACACCGCCACCGTTGTATTGTAAATTATCGCTTGCCCAAATGCAGGCGTACGCCTCATACAAGGGCAGTTTTTTTTGCCCAAACTCGCGCCGAAATAGCCGTTTTTCCCATGCAAAATGGCGCATTAATACTGGCCAGTATTCGCGAATCTTTTCCAACTCACCCGTCCATCGGACATGTCGAATTAATCCATCGACCGCAACCAGATTCATATCATAATGAGAACGTGTCATGTTCCCGTTTGAGTGTAGTGCGCGTTCGCATCGAGAGAGATTAGAGTCTTCGTCAGGACCTGGGAACGTTTCAGGGATAGGGTTAGTATTTTGGGTCTGCATATAACGCAAAATATGTAGAAAAGTGCGTTCGTGCCGGCCCAATGCATCTCCAGCATATAAACCTCGCCACCCCAAGAGTGGCACCCGCCATGCTACCGCTCCATGAAAGTAAGACCGGGTCGTTTCATCCCAGATCGCCTCAGCAGCAATATTTAACGCAGATACAGCTGATTGGATGAACTGATCCGGACAATCTATTTCCACCATCTTTACTATTCGCTGCCGCCTAGTTTCAGCCATCTCAAAAGCCTTTTTCATCTGCTCAAGAGGCCAGCTTTTTTCAAGCTCAGCTAACTCATTACTAAATTGCGACCGACAAATGACCAGATAATATGGCTCAGCATTAAGTAGATGCACGTGCCCTATTAATACAGGGAGCGAAAAAGCATGGTTGGTTGATGATAACAAACCAACCAAACTGTTCCATTCATGTGCATCCGCCACAAACATTTTCGTAGTTTTCGATACAGCACCCACTAAAGCCACCCGGGGACTGGTTACCAAGAATGCCCGTTCAGTGAACTTAAAATGATTGTTAGTGCAAAACTCAGGCCGAAGCTGAAGTAATACATTGACGGGGGCGGCCTCACATCCAATATCCGCGTTACGGCGGAAACGTTGCCCGCTAGCCCCCCCAAATGACCAAACCAAATCCAAACGTGCTCCCTCAACGAGTTCCACCTTAAAAATTATACCCTCCAGATTTGCCAATGGAATGACCACCAATTCAATCTTCTCCCTATATGGGCCAACAATAATGTATCGCATTCTCCCGGGCTCGTAAAAAGCTACGACGTTAGTAGTTTCATGTAACCAACAAGCCCGAGAAGGGGTAGTAATCCCAAACCGAAGGTTTCCTCCTTTCGCCGGCAAGAGAAATACAAATTCAGGTTTATCCCCTGCATCTACTCGCATTGCCCCTCGACTGCAATATAGAGGGCGATTAAAAAATTCTAATCCATTAGTAATCACAAACCCACCATCAGCCGGATGATACCTGAGAGTACGCTTAACATTTTCCAAAAGATTTGGCCAGCGTAAGTCGACCCATTCAGCCGGAGTTTCTCGAGTTCTGTTTATTTGCGCTCCGCACGGCTGAGCCAAACAAATCACAGTTGCTACCACCCATATGATGCAATTCACAAATCCCGACCTAGCCGTGTTTCTCATCCTTAGGGAAAAGTAAGCAACCATGGGGGTGTGGTCTAGGCCAAAACGAGAAAGTTACACCCTAGGAATGATTAAAGCGACGACAACTTCGGCATCGGGACTACGTACCCTTTAACCAAACTACATCAACTGGAGAACTGCGAAATCACAACCCTGGCTACACACGGATCATTGCGCAGCACTAGGATCCAAAGCCAATGACCATTGACCCCTTTTGGTAAACTAGACGATGGTAATGAAAAGTTAAAATACCCCGTTGAGCCGGAGTGTTAGTGTGAAGTTTTCAATCTCAAATGGAGTTACCGATTACTAAAAGCGTTTAAACTTTTCCCGTGGTACATTACACAATGGGCATTTATCCGGCACATGATCTACAGTGGTGTAGCCACAAACAGGACAAATGTACACGGTGCCGAGATCGATGTCTTTTCCAGAAGCTGCTTTTTCTTTCGCGGCCGTGTAAAGTTCTGCGTGAATCTTTTCGGCCTCCAGAGCCCAACTGGTTGACCGCACAGCCTTTTTCTCGTCCTGTAACTCAGCTACTGCTTTGTAAGCGGGGTACATCTCTTGCACTTCGAAGGTTTCCCCTTGGATTCCAGTTTCGAGGTTCGCCACAGTGTTGCCAAGCATTCCAAGCGCATTTAAGTGGTTAAATGCGTGCACCTGTTCTGCATAAGCTATCGCTCTAAACAACCGAGCAATGTTGGGGTACCCTTCTTGTTCCGCTTTCTCTGCAAAAAGCAAGTATTTCATGTGAGCCTGACTTTCACCTGCAAATGCGGCTTTCAAAAACTCTTTTGTCATTTCGTGCATAAGACCCCCTTTCTATTGATAATTGATGTCATTCCAGAATTGTTTTTCGCAACCAGCTGGCGGCTTTCCTAAGCTTGAGTGGTTTTACTTTAACCTCTTATCCACTTCGGGCCAATTGAGGTTTTTAAAGAAGGCTTCAATGTAATCTGCCCGTTTCAGTCCATAACCCAACATAAATGCGTGCTCGAATACGTCCATTACAAGGATTGGATTACAACCCGCCGGATGACCTACATCATGCTCGTTAATCCAGAAGTTAATTAACCGTCCGTTTATGAGATCTTGGTAAAGCACAACCCATCCGATACCACGGATTGTACCAACCGTCTTGAATTCTTTCATCCAATTTTCAACGGAACCGAATTGTGAAACTAATGCACGTGCGATTCTTGAGTCCTGATCAAGCTGCCCATTGCCTCCAAGGTTCTCAAAATAATACTCGTGCAACCTCATTCCGTTGAACTCCCAACCTAGCCTTCGCTTGACTTCTGCATACTCAGGCGTACCTAGCTTTCCCTCTTTTGCCAACGCGTTCGCAACCTCCAGCAACTTGTTGGTGTTATTCACGTACCCCTCGTACAAGGTAAAGTGATTCTTTAACAGCCCTTCGCTGAATCCAGGCATTCCAATTAATTTTGAATAATTTTTCGCTGCATACGTCATATGATCCTCCCTTTAGGTTAAAAAAACACACTTTACAAAAATGTCAATGGACAAAGGAAAACCTACGCTTTCGTATCAATGCACCCTAAAATGCCAACCAACACATTTGAAAGCCGGTCACAACATGTTTGGCCAGAACTGTATAATTGCAAAAACGTTGCCAAAGATTTCGGGCACAGGCCAGGAACGTAACCACCTTAAAAGTGGGGGTGTTTGTGAAGGAGCGCATGCGGCTTCTCCAAACCATGCGTAAGCATGAGTTTCTCATCCCCTAAAAGCAAAGGTGTTGGGCCAGCCGCAATAATCTCCCCTTTGTCTAAAAGAATCGATTGCGGACACAAATCGAGTACAAGGTCCAAATCGTGAGTTGCAATTACTTTTGTACATGAAACTGAGGAAAGTAAGTGTTTAAGTTCACGTTTACCACGTGGATCTAAACCCGCAGTAGGCTCGTCTAATAACAAGACTTTTGGTTTACAAGCGAGTATCCCTGCTAAACAAACTTTTCGTTTTTCACCCTGACTTAGATGGAACGGGTGTCTATGCTCAAATCCATCCAAACCAACCAAGTGTAAACACTCTCCAACCAACTTATCCAGCTCAGGACCGTCTATCCCAAGCTGTCTAGGCCCAAATGCCACGTCATCGTAAACCGTGGACCAAATAAGCTGATCATCTGGATCTTGAAACATTAGGCCCACCATTGAGCGTATTTTAGGCATGGTTTCCCGAGTGATGGGTATTCCTTCGATCCAAACAGCCGGCGTCTTTGGTGGATCCTCCGGCAATAATCCATTTAAATGCAATAACAAGGTCGATTTACCCGCGCCGTTCGGGCCGATCAGCCCAACACTTTCGCCCTGTATCACCTCAAATGAGACATTCCGCAACGCAACCGTGCCATCTCGATACTCAAAACTTAGGTTTTGTACTTTTATGGAAATCTTTAGTTCCATCCCCTTGCTCGCATGGCTTGATACACCCGCTCCGATCTATACACGACACGCGCTAGTAGTGCTGCCCCAATCGTAGCTAGTGTCAGCCACAACCGCACATGCTTATTTTGAAACGTACGGCTTTGCCTAGCGCGTTGGAGTCGGCGCTTCTCTTCCAACAAAAGGGGTAAATACCTGTACATAAGCATCAACACTGTCGGGAAAATGTCCCCAATCCCAATCGATCGTAACATCCTAATTACCTGGTAAAAAGGCACTAAACGGGAATAAAGGATGATTGTAATTGCGCATAAATTGGCTTTTACTACTACGACCAGCAGTGGAAACGCCTCCTCGACTTGCGAAAGAAGGGAAGCCAAGCCAACTGCTATAATCACCGGCTCTACTAGCATAAGCCGCGTCAATAAAAACTTAAATCGCACACGCAGTGCTGCGATTGCGCCAACCAAAAAAGCCCCCACTATTCCATGGATCCAATGGATGGAATTGGGGCTAAAAGCTACCACTACAACGAGGAAAATCATCAAACCACTAAGCCACCATGGCAGCTTAGACTTGTGTTTATCGCTGATAAAACTTGATTTTTGATTAGGCGCGACGCCCACGCGTGACTTCGGATTTACCTTTTTATCTCTTAAACATGCCAGGGAAAGGCATTCCCGACATCTTGGCCATTGCCTTCTGAAGCTTGCTCAACTTCTTAAAAGCCTCTTGCATCTGATTAAATCTATTCAAGAGGGTATTAACTTCAGCAAGAGTAACGCCTGCACCTTTTGCAATCCGCATACGTCGCCTTGCGTTTAATATGTGAGGATTACGTCGCTCCTGAGGTGTCATGGCACAAATTATCGCTTCCATGTGTTTGAGTTCTCTCTCCTGTTTAGCAAGGTCAACCTTTTTTAATGCCTCCTGTCCCCCAGGTAACATGCTTAGAATCGACTCCAACGATCCCAAGCGACGCATCGCGCGGATCTGGGTTAATAAGTCTTCCAGGGTTATTGTGCCTTTGCGAAGTTTTTCTTCAAATTCAGCTGCCTCTTCAGCACGAATGGTTTCAGCTGCCTTTTCTACCAAGCTGACGATATCGCCCATTCCAAGAATTCGCGATGCAATTCTATCGGGATGGAACGGTTCTATGTCCTCAATTTTTTCACCCGTGCCAATGTATTTAATAGGTTTTCCCGTAACTGCCTTAAAACTTACGGCTGCACCACCCCGCGCATCCCCGTCAAGCTTGGTCAGTATCGCTCCTGTAATACCCAAAGCTCTATCAAAATGCAGTGCAACATTCACCGCTTCCTGGCCCGTAGCAGCATCCAGAACTAACAATATTTCATCTGGCCTAACAGCGTCTCGCAAACGAACAAGTTCTTGAACTAATGGTTCATCTATATGATGCCTGCCAGCGGTATCTAAAATCACCACATCACGCCCACGTGACTTTCCATCAACAATGGCATTACGCGCAATCTCAACCACATCCAACGTTCCGCGTTCATGGTACACAGGGATGTTAATCTGCTGACCAATAGTGACAAGCTGATCGATGGCAGCAGGTCGGTATACATCACATGCAACTAATAACGGGTGCCGCCCTTGTTTCGAAAGCATCCTTGCAAGCTTACCCACGGTGGTGGTCTTCCCTGAGCCGTGAAGGCCCACTAACATTATAACTGCTGGCCTGCCACCAAGTTTTAACCCTGAGTGCTCCGAACCTAAAAGTGACACTAATTCGTCATATATTATTTTTACCATCTGTTGCGCAGGTGTAACTCCTCGCAAAACCTCTGTACCCAAAGCCTTTGTTTTAACTCGATCGATAAACTCACGTGCGACGTTGTGATTAACATCTGCTTCCAATAACGCAACGCGGACCTCACGTAAGGCCTCTGAGACGTTTGACTCAGTAAGTTTCGTCGCCCCGCTAATGTTACGGATAATCCTTTGTAATTTGCTTGTTAGTGATTCAAACATCATAGGCAATCTAAAAACCACTTCGCACGTTGACAAGTGCACGAACACGGTTTAAATAATCTCACCACTATTTACAGGTGGTAGGTTACCCAAGCGGTCAAAGGGGGCAGACTGTAAATCTGCTGGCGTGACGCCTTCGATGGTTCGAATCCATCACCTACCACCATTTCTTTATCCTCTCATTTTAAGTGATTCCTCACGACACAAAAAAACCCCGAGGCGGCATTATAAGAAACCGCCTCGAGTAAGAGAAAAGCAGCATTACGCTCCTTTTAGCTACCGGCGCTTTTCAGTTGCATTGAAGACTTTTCATCCGCGCTCTAGGCAAACAAATAGTCAGTACTCCATCCGCATACCAAAACCTTACCCTTTCTCTATCGATCTGTTCACCTACGCGGATTACTCGCTCAAATGCTCCCTTTCGCCGTTCGCTTTGTCGTACTGCACCCACCAGCCTACCACCCTCCCGACACCCCCTCAATATTACCGAATCCCCATGACATTCTACCTCGATTGAATCCACTTTTACCCCAGGCAAATCAGCCAGGAGCAACAACTCTTCCCTCAGATCATAGAGGTCCACCGGCGGATACGGTTCCTCCACAGGAATACACCTCACAACCTGGTTATTACCAATTGCATCCGATCTAGATTTCAATGTGCCTTTCCTTTTCATGTGTATCCCGAAAAAACCTTCCATATCATTCCCGGCTACTTTCGTGCCAATCTCGGTTAATTAAACCCGCATAACTCCCTGACTCACAAAAAATTGCAAGCTATTTGCAAGCAGGACCTTTAACCCCGAGCCAAAAAGTCCCAAAAAGGGGATTGACTGAGTAATTTTGTCTGATCTCCAATCAAGTTACTAATGCTTCCCAATACAACACCGTGAGCGGTACAGTCCATAAATGCAAGACTGGCGCCAAATCTCAGTTCCTGGGATCTTGATTTGCAATTGATTTTCCCTCCGAATAGGACTTGCACCAAAAATGCATAGCGATGCTCTAAAGTATTGAAACAAGGGGACGGAACTGTTGTTGTCCTTGCAAAGGTTTTGATAACAATAAATGTAATTGATAAAGAAATCGCAAGTTGTGGGGTACTGTGTCTTCCACCTTTCGGATCACATGGCGAAATGTTGCTGGACACCGAAGCGATTGGAACCGAGGCCGAGCTTACGGTTTAAATAGTTTATTCAAAAAAGGTCCCATTCAAGTAGGCGCTACCATTTTAAAGGTAAGGCTTGGGCGGCAAAGGAAGGACAACTGGTTGCAATCTGGGAACATTGGTTACGATTTTCTCCCCAACGATAATGGTTAGACCAGGGCGAATTTTGTATTTTGAACCATCTCTGTCCCAAACAATGGACACCTGCCTACCTTTGTAATTAAGGTTGTCTAAGCAAAACCAATCCCAAACATGTTCAGGCACCAATGGATGCAACTGCATAACTTCATTTTCTGTAGGTACTATTCCAATAAGACCAGAGATCACTAAGTCCGCAAAAGTTGAATGATTGTAATGCCAGCTCCGGTCCCCACGGTTAATCCAAGCCCCCGTGATTTCATCGAGATATTCACCAATGAACGGTTTGCCATAGTAACGATGCATTTGTACGTACTGGATGAACGCATCAAAGTAATCACAAATTGAAATTTGGGTTTCAGGCTTTGCCCGCAAAACATTTGCGAGAGCAGACAAAGTTTGGGAAGTGGCGAATGGCCAGATAGGTCCGTCCCATTCACATCTTCCGACGCCATGGGTCCTAAACCGCATATGCCGTTGTTCGGCGGTGGTAAAGCCAAAAGCTGATTTAAACCCAAGGGAATTTGTGAGCTCTTTCCACGCTCGCAAATAAGGTTCGTCAACAGGCCCCAAACCAAACATCCAAGGAACGTATCCGATCAACTCCCGCACATCGGATAACTCTCCATTTTCCAAGCGAACCTTAAAAAACTCTGCTTGTGAATCCCACAACTTTAAAAGCATTCGCTGCCGTAACGCATTCGCTTTGTTTTCGAATTCAGCTACCAACGATTGTCTCCCCGCCAACCGCGCTAATGCAGCTATAGCCACCGCATTTCCATACATATAAGCATTAATCGTAGGCCGGATGTTTTTATTTATCCTCGATCCGCTGATAGACTCTTCCATACCATCACGCACGTCATACTGCCAAAAAAGGCCTTCTGGAAGTTCTCGCTCTTCGCACCAGCGATTATAGTCGGCAACTAGGTCATCAACCAAATTTGTGACGAACGATTTTTCGTCGGTTACCATATACCACTGGTAGACTGCCCATGCAAACCAGCTGCTATATTGGTGGAAATGCGGTTGTGGACCGCCGTTATATCCGCGCAGCCAAAACAGAATGTAATCGCGCAAGTATTGTTGATTCCACAGCCACCTCCCTTCTGCAAGGTGATGGCCCACTGCACAGCTTATGGTGTTATACTGGCCCGCATGTTTGACCGGCTTCAAAAACTCGGTGATAACGAATCCCAGGGGCGTCAACTTAATGTGTTTCCGATAAACCCAAAATCTATAATAGTAGACTTCTTCAACCTCTCGGTCTGGGCACTCAAACAACGGGATGTTTTCGCTCAACCAGTGTTTTGCGGCGGAATTTGGTATGTAGTTCGTAATTGTTTCAACATCCTCTGCATTGAACCGTTCGATGTAGTGCGCAAATCGATCGAATTGGAGCACTCGCCCACTTAACCCCTGGGGCACACTTAACATTACCAGCGCAGAGGTTAATCCAAACAATATTGTTCTACCGTATAGCATGAATTCCGCCATACACTTAATTCCCCGCCAACTGATTTAAGGGTGGAAATTGTAGGTTGGAATATCGACCGCAAATATTTGATGTTTGAACCGAAGTTATACTGAATATCACGGGGTTTTCGCCTATCCCGGGAACGTTCAATGACCAACCATCCTGACCAACCTATCTCATCTAAAGCAGCCTTAAACTGGACTAAATCAACCGCACGGTCGTTCTCCAGAAGTTCACCGTCCTCATTCGAACAATGAATCTGGCAAATGAGATCCTTACCCAAAATCCGTATTTCCTTGCAAGGGTCCCGGTTAAATTTTACGGCATTAGCGAGGTTAAAATAGATTTTTATGGCAGGAGAACCGATTTCCTCAAGTAACGCCACCTCGTCGCTTGCGGGCATAGTAGTTTCTATTCCAATTACCACCCCTGCCTCGGCCGCCATTCTACCAACGCGACGCAAACGGTTTACAAGTTCGGGACGCAATTCAGGCCGTTTTTGCAAATCTGACGCAACTCCCAAAGGCAGAAAACCCACCCGTACACCTAAGCGTTTCATTGTATCGATGGTGTCACATACTAAATCAATGTAATTTGTACGCTCTGCAAAAGAAACAGCGTAAAATGCCGTCATAGCAATCGAACAGATTTCAACCCCATTTGTGCGTGCTGCTTTCAAAAACGCATCGCATGCTAATTCATTTGTAAGGCGGTTATCAAACGTGACACGGTTTCCCAACGGTCCAATATCAACTTCGACCCCGTCGGCACCTAATTCGCGTGCTAAAGTAAACACACCTATTTTCTGGCGTTTCAGCACCATCCAATCACAAATCCCTATCTTAAACCTAGCAACGTTAGCCTTGTTTTTCCCATACCCTCCCCCAGGGGATGTATCAGACGGCTGTCCTTGCTGTTCGAAACCGCCTAAAGATGCTGAAGCAATCAAACACATTAGTATCAATGCAATAAGTGGCCTCGGCAGAAAACCCAACCAACATGCTATCATGCACTCCGTTACCGGTTCTCCACATCTCTTTTGACCTCGCATTATCACCGCGTGTAAAATGCCTATCGTTAAGTGTTCCTGGTGGTTTTTTTACAAAATTACAACTCTTTTGTAAAACTGAGTTTGGCGTTTACACGACCTCGATAACGGACCTAAAAATGTCGCTGCTCTCCTAGAAGGGTTCATTGAAGCTTTTCTAGAAAGATTTTTCCAACTGCATAGCAATCCCGAACATGCTTTCGTCTCCGAAAGGTAGGGGCATTTATAAAACGGCGCCGAACTGTTGCACAGATACCTTTCAAAACCTCAAAACGGGCCCGTTAATCAACCGCTCACCATTGACAGAAGTTCTCGGCAATTTCCTACGGATGTGCAGTATATCAGATTCGCCCTGATGGGGGGATACACCTTTTACATTCAAACCACCTTTGATTGCGAGAATGAGATACACCTGGTGTAACAGTTTAACCTCCAAACTTAGGTATCCCAGTTCCTCCACCTTAAGTACCATACTTGAGCCGACAATTAAACTGTCCTCGCCTCCCAAAACGTCGTTACGAGCAGTTGCCTTACACATTACTTTCAATGCCTTCGGATGCTGTTCCACAGCATTGCCAATCATCAACTTGAGAATTACAGCCGGAGTATCCCAAGACCCCAGCTGACAATACATCCACGTTTGCACACATTCCCATGCCCTTATTAGGAGGGTAATCTTATAAACAACCCAGTTATGCAATAACGCATCCCTGCTATTTGTAGCTGCTGGGAAAAGCATTTCACCTGCAGTGGGAAACGCACCTGTTTCATGGCAACACCCTTCATAGTGCGTACATCCATGGACAACGAAGTTGGCATCGTTGTTTGGGACGAATGAATATTGCCAGTACTTTTATCCCACCAAATTGGCCCCTTCTGGTCTGTGCCTAAATCCAAGGGCCAACTATAGGGCCTCGCACACGGATTAGCATAGGCTAGCAATTCAAGAACTCTGCACCCCTCAGATCCCGCATAGGGATAGGGACTATACGGAGTCTTCATACCGACAATAGAAAGCCTACACACAGTAAAAATCTGGCAAATAACGGACTCTTCTGTAGAGTCAACTAATTGGGTTGTTTACGTTGGCGGGGTATAGTCATGTACCCACTCATGAAATCCCGTAGTTTCCAATGTGTGCAACAGGGCATTCGTCGCAGGCAATGTAACGCACGTATCACAATCATGCGCGGTAGCTTGGGCGCGTGACTTTGAAAATTTAACATAGTTCATTAAACACCGGGGTACTTACAGGGCAAGCACCCCTCGATTTACCTCCTATAAGGTCTGATTTTGTTATTCAGTGTAAATCGAGCTAACTAAACGTAAAAGGAACTTTAAAACAGAAGGGCGAAACATCTCATTTGCAATGTGAATATTGTGCAAGTGGATTTGTGATGATGGAATAAGGCCACCGATTTATGTCACGCCGGTCAAAGTTGTTTCTCAAGTCAGTCCAATCAACCTTTGGTTCACGTGGGTCAATCCCCCAAAGAAATGATTCGATATTTGTGTACCCATCACCGTTACTATCTGCGGAAGCGTCGGAGGGATCGTGTGGATTCAATCCGTGAGCCACTTCCCAATCATCTGGCATTCCATCATTATCTGAGTCTTTGTATGGTGTGCCTTTGTATTCCGGATATCCTCCCACCTGAGAAATATCGGTTATTATTCCATCGCCAAATATTGGTCGTCCTGTACGAACCATCTCTATTATCCGTTCATCTACTGCATCGCGCTTGGGCAAAGTTGCTCCCGCATTGGCTAAGACAAACTCAAAAGCATGGTAAGCCGAATGAACAAATAATGGTGCATGCGGGAATGGGGCATTGGTCCGGATTTTGGAGAGCACAGTCTGGGGCGGTGAGATAGAGGAAACTTGCACACCGCCATCCCAATTGTCTCTGGTGACTCGTTCGTTACCTTCTACCACATTGCCGACTACAAATGCGACTCCAAACTCATCCACTGGTGGCTTTCCGCGCTTAGATTCGGGCTTCAAAATCCTGTAGGAAACCGGTTCTCCCCTAGGTGTTGCCGGTCCTGGCTTGTAATAATTGCTGATTATATTGAACCAACTTCGGTGATCTCCACCATCGACAGTCCGATGACGCCAATTAAAGAGAACGTTATTAACGAAGGTGAAGTCGCCATACATACCTACACTTGGGTTTCGTCCTGTGTTACAAGCCCATAAATTGTGATGGAAAGTGCTGTTTAACCCCCCAAGTGTACTACCAAAGGCATGGTTGTACGTATTTAATGCCTCAGCAATTAAACAGTTTTGGATTGTAATGTTTACGGTGGGTAATTTCACCGGCGGCGTTTGGGGATTCCCATCATCGTCATACAAATGGCGATATATCGAAAGATTTTCGTCTAATCCCCAAGTGGCCGAAACGTGATCTATAATAATATTCCCGACAGGGTTCCCTCCTAATGAGTCATTTCGGTCTGCTACATTAGTAATCCCTCGGCGAAACCGCATGTGGCGGATCACTACGTCATGCGTCTCAATTTCCACCGTGTTGCCTGCTACACATACACCATCGCCAGGGGCTGAGCTACCATCAATTGTTATGTATGGGGCCCGGATCCTAATCCTATCTTTGAGGCGGATTATCCCAGCTACATTGAAAACGACTATGCGCGGTCCCCCAGCTTCACAAGCCTCGCGGAATGTCCCAGGCCCTGAATCTGCAAGGTTGGTAACTACAAACACGCGGCCTCCACGGCCACCCATTGCGTACATCCCCCCACCCCAGGCCCCCGGGAAAGCAGGAATCTTCGCCTTTGGCAAGTCCTCAGGCTTAGATGCCCACGGCACATATGGACGGCCTTTAGACTCCCATTCTTTGATGATTGGCAGTGACTTCTGAAAAGCTTCATCCGATCGTTTATCGGCTTCGGCACGGGCTGCATCAGCAGCACGTTGTAACTCAGCAGGAACGGTAGGATATTGCGCACAAAGATGTGCAAGTACTCCTACACAACTAAAACACACTGTTAAAAAACGCAACAGCTTCATAAACGAATACACCTCCTAACTTCGGAAATGCCTTATGGAAAACGCATGGGGCAGGTCAGTGAAGTTGACGACCTGCCCCCTCTCGACCCACCAACCATACCCCACCAACCTTAACTTTACAACTTATGGATACACCAATCGATAGAAAACCGTTGGTGTTCTATCGATGGGGATCGTAATGTAATTTGTAAGCCACGATCCACCGACCGTAACCCAGTTTGTACTCAAACCTACCGCCAAGCTGTTCGTCTGCATTTCCAAACGCCACCACCGATATTGGGGTGGCCATGTAAAGACGAGGTTCGTACCCCCTTGAACCACCGTTTCTAACCGCGGCAACCCACTACCGACTCTCAACACAAGGTTGGTCACCATGTCCCTAATATCCCAATATAGGCCTGGTCCTGGTGCTGGGATAACACCGGGCTGAGCCGGGATCGTATTATCTGGAGTATTTGGGTTATTTCCTCGGCTAAACAGTCTCAACTCCATACCTGGCGTGAATGTACTACCTAAGTTATTAATTACCAGTGTAGCACCCAGCGAAGCATTTGCACCAAAGTTAACCCATCCAAGATCCCAAATGTATTGAAGGTCGATTACATCATTCGTAACCCCTGGCACCACATCAAACTCCACCCTAGCACCAGCCAACATATCCAGCCTTGTGCCTATCGTCATCTTTGCAATTTCACCCGGCCTGTTTCCAATTCTCAATGTTGAGCCAGGCTGAAGTGTTACCCGGGCGTAATTAGGCTGGACTCCATCGGTGGCGATAACACCCGTGCCACTTAACGTGCCGTAAACACTCATTCCCACTGAACTCGCAGTGCCGCGCTGGTAAATCGTACCGTTATTTACCACAAGTGCAGTAGATTGAACTGTCCATGGGGTCATCACATAAATAACACCTGCGTTATGCAAAATGGCGTTCGAACACAAAGTGATTACTTGCACACCCGTGTCTATTGTTCCGAAGTTAGTTAATACCCCGCCTGAGTCGACAACTACACCGCCAACAACAGAGCCCATCGCATCAATTAACACATTACCTCGAACTTCTAATCCACCAGTTTGGCCGTTGAAGGCAAATAGTGATCCTGTGTTTACTACTACGCTTCCTACTCTACCTGCTCCGGTAAACTTGCCTTCGTAGAGCTCAAGCACCGCATCAGACTGTACATTCCACTCCACTGAAGCTGCACCATACTTGGCAATTCGGGTGGTTCCGACTATCTGTCCCCACCCCCAGCCGAATGTGTACGATTTTATGTTATTACTAAATGTGATTCCTGCAATGTCAGGTGATTGTCCAGGGATTACATTCTCTGCCAGCAACACCTCCTGAGACACTGCCGTATCGTCAAACACAACGAAATCACCGTCGATAAACCTTGTTGGTTCACCTGTATCGATTCGCACCCAGTTAGTCGTCATCGTATCCCAGTAATTATTTACATTCCCCACCCACTTGATCACCCGTGGTTGGTTTGTGTTGAGTGTCAACCTAACCATTCCGCTAACCTGGTCAGCCAATAGAGTACCGACCATGCCACTTGGTAACCGTCCTAATTTCAAAACGGGGCTGACAGTATTCATGTAAGAAATTAGGTCAATCGTCACTGGGTATGTACCTACATTTTGAACTGAAGCGACGTTAATCATACCACCTGAACCAGAGGTCACAAGATTTGTCACATAGACAAAAGGACCAAAGCCATTGATATGGAGGGTTAGAATTCCATCTCCGCTAAATTCGAGCCTATCTAACCGCTTATCTGCGCTAGCTATGGTGTTCGTGAGGATCAAATGCCCACCGTTCGTAATGTAAATCTGTCCACTCCCCGAGAAGTTAGGTACCCCTGGGGCTGTTTCAACCGGTACCTCGACACGGTTAACCATTGCAGTACCTCCAACATATAATCTCCCCCAAGTACTGTTGGGGTTACTGTTAAGATTCGTATTAGCAGCATAGCCCAAAATTAAGCAATCGTTGACCTTCAAAACCGCCTTGTTTGTTACCCACAAAGTACCCTGACAATAACCTCGGTTCGTATGATTTGGATTACGATCTTGGAACCCCAAAATGAGTTTGTTGACGTCTATCACACCATCCCCAATAGCCATCCAAGCCTGGAAACTCGGATCGCTCGATAGCACACCCCTGTCCCGCGCTAAATACATCAAATCCGCTAAGATATCCACCACTCCATCCCCTAGCCAAATCCACGCTTTTATGTTGCTAGATGCTGCGTTAGTAGCACCGCCATCATCCCCAACAGCCAACACACTGACACGCCCTCCATCCACATTTCGAATTTTAAGATACATGGTATTGGTCACGACATTTGTTACGCCACCCGGTATATTGGTGGTAACTCGCAAGGCAGGGTTAAATGCCACATACCCTTGCTGGTTAGCGCCGACGAAACAAATACTATCTGCATAAATCTCATTCCAAATCCCAAGACCATTGGTACCGTATGGGCTAGTAGCACCTGACGCAGCGCTACTCAAATACATGTACGCAAACAACCGAGAATCATTTGTATAATCAGAACACTTGTAATTAGCTCGAATAATGTTGGTTTTTGCTAGGAAGAAATCGCAATTCCACCGCCTGGGCACTCCGCCGTAACCATTGTTTTGAAAGTTCCAGAAATTTGGATATGCAGAATAATCACCAATCGCCATTCGGTCCACATCTGCTACAAATATGTCCAAGCCGCTAAGATCAAGTAATGGCTTATTCAAGGCACCATCAACCAAATATGCGAATTTAGCCTCAGGGTTACTTACAATTAAGCTTGCCCTTTCCCCTTTAAAATAGATGGCTGGCCTGGTCGCACTCCCGAGCCCAGCGTATTCATTAATATAATCGCGCAACACCCAAAAACCATTTGTGCCAGTAACTGTGAGCTTCTTCTCGGGAGCTATCTCAATTATATGGAAACGGGTATTTGCATTCGTTTGAGCAAATCGCAAGGAGCCGATCTCTACATCATCCGAAACCAAACATGTTACAACTTGGTTACTTGTCGTACCCTCCACCACAACGGTGTTTGAAGCACCTCCCAGATCACAGAATATCACATCGGAATTAGTTCTAGGAAATCCCCCTAACCAGTTGATTGGATCAGACCAGAACGTGTTACTCCCCGCCCAAATAATTCCTGACTGCAGGATAAAGTTTAGACTCGCCAATGCCGAACCGCCATCGGCTTTGAGCACTAGGTCATAGATGCCTTGCGGCACATTAGTAGCAAAAATCCACAAATAGAAGGGCAGTTGGTTCGTCCCACTAATTACAACAGATCTCATCGGGGTGCCGTTTACGTCGGTGATCTCATACGCTGTATTTTCAGGGAGCCCCGAAATACTAAAGTTGACCGTAATTGTCCCGGACACGCTATAGTAAAGTGTATTAGAAGCCCGCTGCACATCGTAAATCCCAACCGGCACAGTCAACCGGGGGCGACTTGTCCGGATTTGCAAGGTTTGACCAGTGGCTTGGGATAAAGTTAAGGCGCCAACCGCGACTAGAAATACCACACTTCTAATCAAGTTCTTCATGGCTGCTCCTATTTCTTTTCTTGATTTAGTTATTGGATACTTTTTCCCGTCCAAGGCATTTTACTGCAAATCCATTGATAGTCCGGGCTGTTACCTATGTACATTCGCTTATCGCCGCCAGTGGACCACCATTTATATTGGAACCTTACTTCCCGGACAGTTCGTGCGTCCCGCCACTTACGAATTTCAGAATGTCCATCTGCAAACGAAAACCCTGCTGCTCCATTGTGAAAGCTCGCTGGTAAATCGCGCCATACTCCTGCGGTACCCAACCCAGGAACCACATGGAATACAGCGTCGTTGATGCTGTCGGGATGCTCATCAAGAAGCACAAACGTGTCAACCGGCTTTGGTATCTGGGAAAGCTTATTTATGGAAGTCAAATATATTTTATCCGGCTCTGCACTTCCTATTTCAACCTTATTACCTAAAACTGCGTTCATAGCGACACTGCGTACACTTGGCTTTGATGCTTGGGGATGAACAAATTTATCTGCAGGGCATTTAAAAACCGCCACATCTTTGACATATGCTCCTATGGTAGATCTCTCTGGGTCGGTCAAAATGGAGGTATCCGCATACTCAGGGCCAGGAGCGCCTGTTTCCCAACCAACTATCCCTGCACACCAAGAACCAGCTTTTCCGTCATTGCGTGGCAATTCACCCATATTATCATCCACTAACATAAGCCAAGCATAAGTGAGCTGACGCGTGTTATTCATACAGCCAATTCCTTGAGCTTTAAGTTTAGCCTTTCCCAGAACAGGCAGGAGCATACCAGCCAGGATAGCGATAATCGCTATGACGACCAATAATTCTATAAGGGTGAACGCCGGTTGAGAGTTATTCTTTTTCAGATTTAATGCACGCATAGCAAGTGAAACGCGTTTAACTCATTTCCTTTTATAATTGCATATACGCACGCATGCAAGAAAAATTTTTCCATTTTAAAATCGCCCGAAAATCAACATTCGTCAAGCGGCAGATGACACACCACCACTCTCGGCCATCCACAACGTTGCATGCTGGTTTTCCATTAGCCGGGTCAAAGCTAAATCTAATCCCAGTTTTATGTGCTGCTGCACGCGCTGATACGCCAAATTGCTATCATGGGTTCTCAGAGCCTCGTAAATCTGTTTGTGTTGTGTGTTTATTTGCTGGAGTAGTTCGCGACTATGTCCAAATTTTACCGTCCCAAAAATCGAGGCCAAAATGAAACTATCTGCTGCAAGCTTCGTTAAGCGGGCATTGTTAGCTGCTTCAATAATAGTCATATGAAAAGCCAAATCAGACTGCAAGAACTCGGCTAAAGGTTCTCCACTATACGTTCCATCAGGATTGTTCGGTTCTTGTTGAATAACACCATCCATTTGTTGTAAAAGACTTTCAAGCCGTGATAACAAAGCTGGAGAAATCTTCTCAGCTGCCTTCATCACCGCATAACCTTCGATAGCCTCCCGAACCCGAAACACGTCTTCTGCTTCCTGCCTGGTAATCTTTCTTACAATCGCCCCCGCCCGCGGGACTAAATCGACCAGTCCCTCACTGGCCAATTTATTCATAGCTTCTCGTACGGGCGTTACACTAACCCCAAGTTCCTCAGCGATTTTTTTGTAATCCAGTCTAGTGCCTGGGGTAAGTTCCCCAGCCAAGAGTTTTTTCCGTAAGTGTTGATATATCTTTTCTGGCAAAAGTGTGGCCATAACCGTGCACTTGAATATACGCCGTAATATTTACCGAGCCTCTATCAATGTCAACGCCAGTTTTAGTACCGTCATATCAAGCCCACTTTTTAAAAGCCCGCTAGCTCAATTTAATTTGGCTCACAAAAAATAACACAGACTCGAACTCCTCTCGACTGTTGGCTCTGGCCACTTACACAATTTTTCAAAAAAGAATTTTGCTAACGCCCTCAACATGGCATTTATAAACACCCGTGAGGCGCATAGCAGAATTATTCAAAATTAGACAGACCCCGATTATTTCGTTCGAAATCTTTCCACCTCGGACACCAGAAGGGGAAAAAGCACTTTTTGAACATGGGCTACCAGAAATGGTAGAACTGAGGCCAGCTTACTTTTCCGTGACCTATGGAGCAGGAGGCAGCGCCCAAGCAAAGACAGTGGAACTCGTTCAAAGGCTTGCCCAAGACTATAATGCAAATGTAGTAGCTCATCTTACATGCATTGAAGCTACGAAAAGCAAGATCACTGAATTATTACAGACTTATCAGAGGATTGGGTGTGTGAACATTTTGGCGTTGCGTGGCGATCCGCCACGAGACGCTCAAGAAAAGATTTTTAAAAGCGACTTCAAATATGCGATCGACCTAGTTCGGTTCATTAAAGCCACTGGGGATTTCTGTGTGGGAGTGGCCGGGTTTCCGGAAGGACACCCTGAATGCCAGGGAGGAAAACACATAAACTGGCAACACCTAATCCAAAAAATTGAGGCAGGAGCTGAATTTGTAATCACGCAGCTTTTCTTCGATAACAGGGACTACTTCGAGTTTGCCGAATTTCTTAGTCGACAAGGCATCAAAGTACCAATAATACCAGGGATTATACCAATAACCAGCGCTAAACAAATCTTTAGATTCTCTGAGCTTTGTGGAGCACGAATCCCCGACAAAATTAAGGGTGCACTTGAGCGATTTGGTGAAAAGGATGATGAAGTCACCCGTTTTGGAACCGACTACGCAATTTCCCAGTGTTCCGAGTTAATTAATGCGGGCGTCCCTGGGATACACTTTTACACCCTAAACCGGGTTGAACCTACCCGCACAATTTTGCAGACACTCGGTTTTGTGTAAGCCGAATTAACCCAACTATTTCGCATGCTTATCCCCTGGTCCGGACCACTTATCCTTTTCATGGTTCGCCAAAAATCTTTGGTATAAATCAGGGCGATATTCTCGCGTGCGCCTTATTGCTTCCTGGAATCGCCATTTTTGAATTGCTCCATGGTTCCCCGAGAGAAGCACTTCGGGCACAGCCATACGCCGAAAGACAGCAGGTCGGGTATAATGAGGATACTCAAGAATCCCATTTGCAAATGACTCAGATTCTGCACTCTGGTCATCACCCAACACCCCTGGCAAAAGCCGCACCACAGAGTCTATGATCACCATTGCTGGCAATGCTCCATTGGTCAATACGTAATCCCCGATTGAAAACACTTCGTCGGCTAAACAAATTCGAACGCGTTCATCGACGCCTTCGTATGCTCCACAAATGATTAGCAAGTGCCCGTACTGAGTCAGTCTCCAAGCATGTGCTTGTGTGTACAAAACTCCTGAAGGCGACACCAGAATTACGCGTGTGGTTTCAGTGGCTAACTTTTCAACCGCCTCAAAAATCGGTTCAGGCTTCAGAAGCATTCCGGGGCCGCCTCCAAAAGGACGGTCATCAACCGTTTTGTGTTTGTCGTGGGTATAATCCCGGAGGTTGTGAATGTATATTTCTACTCGCTGCTCTCGTTGGGCCCGACCTATTATGCTTGTCTCTAGAGGCCCAACAAACATTCCTGGGAACAACGTCAATACGTCTATTCGGAATCCAGTAAAATTCCCTCTTAAGTTTTCACTCACTAATTACAAATGGCTACTCTCCTTCGAGCAATTTCAAGGAATATTTAACACCTTTTCTTCCACCCGCGGCCATCAGCAGCGTTCGCAAAGCGTTTATGGTTCCTCCGTCCTTTCCTACCACCGTGCCAACATCTTCTGGGTGCACCCTCAACTCTAACAAGACCTCACCTCGCCGATCTACTTTCCGGATTTGGACCGCGTCGGGATTCCGCACAATGTGTTTTACCACGTATTCTACAAACTCAACCATGGGGCCGCCCTTTATTATCGAGTGGGCTGTACTGTCGAAGTCTGGAGCTTACGCGCCCTCTTAATGAGTGCTGCCACGGTTTCAGTAGGCTGTGCCCCACACTTCAACCAATAATCCACGCGTTCCAAGTTCACATACAACGGATCGCCTTTGTACCCCGGGTTATAATAACCGACTTCTTCTATCGCTCTGCCATCACGCGGCGCCCTGCTGTCGGCTATTACAATCCGGTATGCAGGCTTATGTTTCGTGCCAACACGTTTTAACCGAATCTTTACCATAGTCAAAATCCAACTTTTCAAATTGCCCAGCTGGGCCGGGGTATTTCCTGGTAAGTAAGTAATCAATGGACCCCAGTCTTTGCAAGCCTTTTCATCAAGAAAAACTACTCGGGATGATCAGACGTCTCTCCCCAGAATCCTAATTTGCCAGACTATCAGGTCATCAAAGCCCCAATTAACCTCCTTGGCCATCCTCATTAACGTTGCACAGGGTTACTTAATTGCAAGCTGTGCACAATTCTAAAGGCATTACACGGACAGAAATATTGAAACAGATCACAGAATTGAGTTTTATTGTCTCTACGCATGCGGATCTTAGCAGTGGATTATGGTTCAAAAAGGATAGGGTTAGCTTTAAGTGATGAAACGCATACGATAGCTAGCCCGATCGGGTACATTTCAGCCCGGCCATTGGACAAAGTGATGGATGAGCTGAAAAAGATAAGTGCCACCCACAAAGTGGGGCTCATCATCATTGGACTTCCTCTCAATATGGACGGGACGGAAGGGCCCGCTGCGGTAGAGGTGCGCGAATTTGCGGCGCTGGTGGAAAAGACTATAAGCATCCCAGTCAAGCTAATCGACGAACGATTAACTACAGTCGCAGCTGAAAAGTTACTTATTGAAGGCAGGCTTCGGAGGGAAAAACGCAAGTTAAAACGGGACGCGATAGCAGCTTCAATACTGCTTCAAGGCTATTTAGATACAGCTCAGCCGGATTAAACCATGTCAGACCCCAGCAAACTCCAATCTCTGCAAAATACAGTTAAATACAAATTAGTTATTGCTTATGACGGTACTCGGTACGCTGGGTGGCAAACCCAGAAATCCGGCCTGACTGTACAACAAACATTAAAAGAAGCCTTGGCACATTTATTCCCTAGCAAACCACGTGTGTATGGGTCTAGTAGGACCGACGCTGGTGTACATGCGCTTGGATTAGTAGCCCATTTTGAGATTCCTCGCACAGAAGCGCGTCTAACACCCAAACGCCTCTTACTGGCGATTAACGCTTGGTTACCACCTGACATCCGCGTAACTGAAGTAGAGATTGCTCCACATAATTTCCATGCCCGCTTTCACGCAATTAAAAAACAGTACCGCTATTTTGTATGGAACCATCCAACCATGAACCCACTGCTACGCTTTTATGCCTGGCATGTACCAACACCGCTAGACCTGGAGGCAATGCGAAAAGCGGCACAATACTTTATTGGTAAGCACGATTTTCGAGCGTTCTCCACTGACTCAAGTCACACGACAAAAAATACAATACGCAACTTGACCCGGTGTACCATCCGCAAAGTAAGCAATCTTCTTATCTTCATAGTAGAAGCAGATGGGTTCTTGTATCGAATGTGTCGTGGGATCGTGGGCACACTAGTCCAGGTGGGTCAGAAGAAATACACACCCGAAGAAATACAAAAAATGATCGAGTCCAAAGACAGACGTTTAGCGGGGATGACAGCCCCTGCCCATGGCTTAGTCTTGTGGCAAGTGTGGTACAAGCAAAACGGGACCGCGACCCTCTCTGAAATACAAGAGGAACAGTCCGAGGAATAACAATTCCCATGTTCACCCTTCTCAAAAAAGACTCAAAAACCAAAGCGCGTTTGGGACGATTAAAGACCAAGCACGGTGAAATTGTGACTCCAGTATTCATGCCAGTTGGTACGCAGGCAACCGTGAAAGCTACAGCCCCACACGAGCTTACCGAAATCGGATTCGAAATAATTCTTGCAAATACTTATCACTTAGCAATTCGCCCAGGAATAGAAATCATCAAGGCAGCAGGAGGATTACATTCATTTATGAGCTGGCATTATCCCATTTTGACAGACAGCGGCGGGTTTCAAGTGTTCAGCCTCGCTAAAATACGGAAGATCAAAACCAACGGAGTAGAATTCAGGAATCACGTTGACGGATCTCTCCTATTCCTAGGGCCGAAAGAATCAATGCAAATCCAACGGGAACTCGGATCTGACATTGCAATGGCCTTTGATGAATGCCCCCCCTACGGAGTATCTGATCAGTATCTAAAAGAAGCAGTTGACCGTACGATTCGCTGGGCTAAGGAATGCTTAGAACAACCCCGATCAGAAGGCCAATTGCTATTTGGAATTGTGCAGGGGGGAACTAACCCAGAATTAAGAAAATATTGTGCAGAACAAATCACTGCTATGGGCTTCGACGGTTACGCAATAGGCGGTCTTAGTGTAGGCGAACCAGAAAAAGATATATACCGGGCGGTAGAAATGACAGAACCCTACATACCGGAAGAATACCCACGGTACGCAATGGGACTAGGTACTCCAGCTCAAATTGTGCAGTTGATAGCTCGTGGGATAGACATGTTCGATTGTGTAATGCCAACTAGAGTAGCCAGAAATGGAGGCGCATTTACAAAGACCGGAGTTATCAACCTTCGCGCTGGAAAGTACAAAGCAGATTTCCGACCAATAGAACCCGACTGTACATGCTATGCATGTAAAAACTTCACTCGTGCCTACATAAGACACTTAGTAAATGTGGAAGAAATATTAGGCGCAAGGCTACTCACTGTTCATAACTTGGTCCTGTACATGCGCGTGATAAAGGAAGTACGTCAAGCGATTGCTGAAGGATACTTTGAAGAATACAGACGTGAGTTTCTTGCGCATTACCGCCCCAGCAAACGCATTCTCGAATCAAGGGGCGACTCAAGCGACCCTTAGGCACCTTTTCTTTAGTCATACGCCCAATTGCCTAACCAAAACCTCAGCCACTAAATCTGGTTTAATCGATCGCATACACCTGAAATCTGCCGGGCACCGTCTTCGAAAACAAGGAGCGCATTTCACAGGAGCCCTAATTACCGTATGTTGAACACCTCCAAATGGGATCGGACCTGTAAATCTAGGGTTAGTGCTTCCGAATAACCCAAGCACTGGCACACCCAAAGCTGCAGCAAGGTGCATAGGTCCTGTGTCATTAGAAACCACCATCTGACATTTTAAAAGAGCTGCAGCTAATTCTTCCAACAAAGTCTTTCCACACAAATCTATCACAGGAAAGCCGTGAGCCACTAAATCTTTCGCTACTTTTGACTCTGTCTCTTTGCCGAAAACGACCCATTTACAAGGTAACTTGTCACTCACCAAGCGGATTAATTCTCTAAAGTATTCCGCTGGCCATCGCTTTGCTTCCCCATACTCCCCACCCGGAATAAGTCCAATGAACTGGCCCTCAGCTAAACCTAATCGTGCCCAAACGGAATGTTTTGCAATTTCTGAAACACTGAAACCACATCCAGGCAACCACCCGTTTACATTATGACCTACAAGTCGCAAATATACTCGAAGATGATGCTCCGCAGGCAAAGTTCGTACCTGCTCGATCTCGGGTTCAGGTTGAGTCTTATCGAGTACCAACAACCTTTTTATCTCCCTTACGGAACGCTTCTTAAACTTTACTGCAGCACTAGGCCAGTGAATTGGATGGGTTAGAAATATCCCACGACACCGACCCGCATAACCTATTCTCACAGGTATACCTGCCAACCACGCCTCCAAAGCAGTGCGGAGTGAATGGGGAAATATAAATGTCAGTGAAGGCGAAAAGCGTTTTATCTTTCGTGCGGTTTCAAACGGTGACTCGTTCGGTGAACGAGGAATTATTCCTTCGATGTCATAACGCAATCTCCATATCCCCTCCAACTTTGCGTTGCACAACACAACAATCCGCGCCCTTGGAAACGCCATTCGGATTACCGACACAGCTGCGGCACAAAAAACCGCGTCTCCCAGCCAATTTGGCGAGCGGACTAAAATCACATCGTTGATTCCTACTTCTCCTAAGTTAAAGTCGAAGTAGCGGCTTTCCATCGATTTTACATTAACTATGTCCAGGAGATTTCCATCTATTATGAACCCAGAACCAATTTGCTGGGTCGCGTAAAATCGCGCGTTCAAATGCAGCATTCACATCAGCCATAATTTCTCTAACCCCTCTAGGCCGTCCTTCCGAATTTTGAACTGGTATTTCTTCACCACACTCTATACGCCACCTAGCTAACCCTTCACGAAAACAAAATGCTGTAAACAATCTACAATTGTATCGCCGGGCGATCACAGCTGGTGCACGTGTGGTTGAGGCGTTGCGCCCGAAGAACGGTATAGCCAACCCGTGTTTACCTGCATGTTGATCGGCCAAAATTCCTACAATGATGTTTTCCCTCTCACCCAATAAATGTTTCAGCTTTTCCCATTCGCTTCGGCGTTCGATAAATATGCAACCAGTTTGAGCTCTTAACGATTGGATAATCTCAGAAAAAAAAGCCTGATTTAACCCGCGATACGTGGTAACACACTGTATGCCTGGTACAAGCTTTTGAAACCATGCGAATAGCTCAAAATTTCCAAAATGCCCAATTGCAAACACAAACTTACCACGCAGTTGGTCTAAATCATTAGGGGCCGAAACAAATAGCTTCTCCAGCCCCACAAATCTAAGATGCATCCTGACCTCGGACCATGACATTGAGGCTAGCTTAACCATGCTTATAAAGTTTTCTCCTATCCGCTTAAAATTTTCCCGGCATATCTGACGGATTTGATTTTCGGAAAAGTGACTCCCTAAACACTGGCGCAAGTTCTGCATAGCAACTCTTTTTCGCCTCCACGCGACCCCATAAGCCAAGTCTCCCATCACCCGCCCTAATCTGCAGACCACTCTGAGGGGCAGCCGTTGAATAGGCCAAAATATCAGGCTCACCAATGTCCTTTTAAAAAATCGCATCTTACAGAAAACAAATTTTCCGAACACAATCTTGAAAATCAGTCGCGCCAGAAATAATCTCAATTTCAACGCGCAAAAAGTAGATAGGTAAGTCACGCCTGTCCAACTTGGGCAAGCGCACTGCATCTTTTTGAGTCGTAACTATAAATTCTGCTTGACGTTTCAAACTACGATTGATCACGCTCAAAACCTCTTGGGGGGTGAACCTGTGATGATCCGCGAACCGTTTTGCGTACACAATCTGGGCACCTAGCTTGACCAAACACTCTTCAAAGCTGCGTGGACTAGCTATACCACTAAAAGCAGCGATTCGCTTACCGTGGATAATTTCCAAGGAGAATCTCTCCCCAGTATATGCGTCTTCGAAATAAACCGGGCGATGTATACATTCGATTATCGGAGCTTGGGGATTAATCTGTCTAATGATCTTGCGCAGTTCTTCTGCCCGCCCATTGCTCTTGGTGATGAAAATCGTGTGTGCGCGTGCAAGCTGGGAGGGCGGCTCGCGTAGTATCCCCCGCGGTAGCAAATGACCATTCCCAAATGGTTGCTCACAATCAACAAGCACAATATCGTACCGTCTGCCTCTTAACTTCCAATATTGAAAGCCGTCATCTAACAGAAGCGTGTCACATCCAAATTTCTCGATTGCATATCGACCGCTTTTCACCCGGTCTTTGTCCACCAGAACAACAACATCCCTTAAATTCGTCGCTAACATATATGGTTCATCCCCGGCCATTTCAGAGTCTAATAATAGCGATTTCCCATCCGAAACCACTCGCGGTGGGGCACTGTCTTTTACAAATACCCGCATTATTCGCTGTGAAAGAGGCAAAGGCTTAGATTTGTAGCCACGCGATAAAATTGCTACTTTTCTGCCTTGATCTCGCAGAACACGGGCAAATTTTTCTACCACGGGTGTTTTCCCTGTACCACCCACCGTCAAATTCCCAATGGCAATTACTTGGACCCCCAGAGTAGTGTCCCGGAAAACGCGATGGGAATAAAGCACTCGTCTCAGTGCGACGCCGAGTCCGAAAATTTTCGAACATACAAACAAAATTCCCCGCGTGAAAACAGCCAGCTTATCATCACGCTGCTCCGTGATAACTTCGACTACAAAGGTCTCAATTTTCTCTCGCACCTGCCGCAGCTTTTGCCACATATCGTAGGGGCAATTTGCCACTCAAGGATTCTTCCGACAAGCATTACCCCATCTCCTCCAATAACATCGGTGATTACTCAACTGGGGAAAGAGTCCTCTTACGCGCACATCGGCTGGCATCCATATTGCATTCCAAATGCGAATAGCAGCTCACCAAGTTCGCGGTTCACTACTTCAGAAGGCTGTTGTCGATACGCAAATTTCTTAAACCCCACAGCTAATGACCGGATTAATCCTTCGCATACATCACCATCGGTTTTCATTGCGTTTCTAAAACATGAGTTCATCACTGTCATAGACAACACTTCCACTAAGTCAATTGCCGCGTCACATGAATCGATGTGTATTTTATCTACCTCTCCCCCCTCTAACAAAGTCTTACTAGTCCAAGACCCACCACATTGAGAGAGAAGCTTTTCCACCCGGGCTTTGAGTCGGGCTTCTTCAACTTCGGCCGGACCAGAAAACGCATGCCGAAGTTTTCGGAACTGATAGTACGCATTACAATAATCTCGATTAAGCAATTTATGCTCAAGCAAGTTCACTCCTAACAAATGATGTTCCGCCATAAAGCATGTAACTTCCTCTGGTGTGAACCCAGCTAATATCCCTAAAATATAAATCGCATCCGCTAAAAATACTCTTGCTACATCCCGGCGACCCAATAATTCATTAGCGTGTGTCAATGCCCCAGATTGAATAGAGACAGAACTCGTCGTACCTAACACAAACTCAAAAATCACTCGGAAAAGTCTAACTCCCAGCTCAGGCTTTGTGGACAAACATTGCCGTATGGTTGCTATCCCTGGTTCTTCAGTCTTACCCTCTGGGGTGGTATGCATCCTATCCGCTGGAATGCCTAGAGGTGCAGTCTGCTTAGGCGGAGTCGGTTGGGTTATCCCCGGCCTTGTAGGTTGAGCTGTCTCAAAATGATTAGGATCTATAACGATTGTAAATATTATGCGCGCCGTTTCAAAAGCATGCGCAACTGCGTCCATAGCCGAAAGTTCATTGTGAAACAAACCAAACCTATGTTCCCCAATTAGCTCGCTAAGCAACTGAGGTCCAGGAGTGACCCCACCCAAAAGCCTTACAACATCCAACAACCCCTCTTTCAACGGCCGTTGTGTTAGTGCAGTCGGAAGCTTCCTTTTTACTTCGGCGGGATTCTCAAGGAATCGCAACCAAGTGTAAATTGTCTTTAAATCCGGCGTATTCATCGGAGTGGTTAAATTTGACTGTTCATCTGGCTTTATGCCATCCAAACACCGCCTATCACTTTTATTTTAACCTGGTGTGTGGAAAATTGTCACTCCCAAATCGTGGAAAGAGGAAATCCACCCCATTCACATACAATAACGGGCAAATCAACTCACACGGGATTCTGGCGCCCAAATCATATTATTGGTTCAACACCCCCTCAATCATTAGGTCTTAGTGCCCTGAACTTTGATAATAAAATGCATTCTCCTACCCAAGATCGCCCACGTCAGCAAAAATCAGGTCCAAATACACAGCACCTTCGCGGCATGTACATCCTCCTTTATCCCAAGCATAAAAATGCATATGCCGTAAGACACCTATTAGCTGTGCAAAACCAACCCACCATCCCTCAATACTCATCGCCCACTAGTGAAGTAATCCACCGCAACTTAGATCCAAGCCGAACCTTCGAGAATTTTACCCTAAAACTCGTCAACATGGACAGTAATGCTCATACACCCTACGTACAAGCCACTTACGTATCTAGCCGTTCAAGGTAAAACGCTTGAGCCTTATTCATACCGTCTCAATTGTCTCTGCAATCAACATCCGAAACCATTTTGTAACTTTACGTGCTACTACGCACAAAAATAGTAGCACACAATATTGTACCAAAGATGTCTCACAATTACTCAACACAACTAAGGCATGAGCTACTTTCCATCTAGGCGGCTCGTCGGTTCTGGGGACACTCTCAATCCCAAGCCTCAAAACCACTTATAATCGAAAGAAAACCCCGTTCTGCATACAAACCTACTTTTATGTTTTTAGCCGTTCTGAGTTAAATCGAGAAATTACCCAACATACAACCTTTAAAAAGAAATCTGAGGGAAAAGCGGCAAATGGAGGCGAGGGTCGGATTCGAACCGACGCATGGGGCTTTTGCAGAGCCCTGCCTTACCACTTGGCTACCCCGCCAAAATCCAAACATAACTTATATTTCAACCGCGGATATGACAAGTCTGTTCTCCTCAGCCGCAGTAAGCCACGCCTAGAACTCATGAAACTTACAGTTGCCAATAATCGCCGCACCTTATTGAGTGTTAACCTTGAGTTTCTATCCCAGGACCTTGGGGCTTTCCCAAACCCCAGTTCCAGTAAAAGCCCCTGTGTTAGGTTTTGTGACTCCTTGTCGCTGAAAAACAATTCAGGGCAAATATTACTAGCAGACTGCTACAAAAATCGGGCATAACATTTTCAACTCAGACTAGCCATACTAGCTTTCTAGACGACCACAACTGCTAAATATTTTGAGGCCCAGGCTCCAAATAACACCCATTAAGAATTTACTCAAAGAGTAGTTAAACCCTTTTAAGGGGGCTATTTACGGACACATTCTTTAAATAAGGCGAGTTTGCAAAGTAGCGAAAATCCCAATTTTGAATTTCTCTCCTCCGTAAGAATACTCCTACCTCGGATGTCGAGCTGCTTTCGCCACTTTGCGGAAATAGAAACTGCATACATTCTACGACTTTTTGTCAATAGCAACCCACCTTGGACCTCATGTGTTTCACCAGTTTTTAGGAGATGCTTCACAAATTAAAACACCTGGACTTGATCTTTGGAAGGCCTGATGCAGAATCCTCACATGCCTCCACATCAGGAAGTTAGTAATTGCGGCATCCCAAACCGATTTTCCGTTAAAGAGTGGCGGGCTCGGATTATTCCAAAAGCAACCCAGATCTACCATTTGTGTGATGCCGCAACCGGTATGATACTTGTGTTTATGATTTTCTTCAGTCCGTGGGCATTTGGCACAACAGAAAGTTGGTCCGCTAATATTATGAACGCATGTGGGTTCTTTATTGGATTAGCTTGGCTATTAAAAATCGTAATACGGGAATGGGTCGGTTACAAACCTCTTCGATGGGACCTGCCCACTGGCTCATGGTCAAACCCAGGTTGCTCTCTAGTTACCGGGTATAAGATTTCCAAGTGGGTTAGGTATATTTTGGGTCTGTTAAGCCTATTCATTATTGCATTTCATTTGGTTGCCGTGCTCAATGCTGCCGCGGTTTATTTTCCAGAGGAATATAGGTTTGCATACAAAATGCACATTAAATGGCTCCCACACAGTTATGATAAAAATAGTAGTCTAAATGCATTGTTGCGGTGCGTTGCACTAGTTTTGTCGTTCTGGGCTATAAGCGACTGGGTAATGGGCATGTCAAAAAAAGAGGAGCAGAGCTATGGGAGAAGCAATTTATCCCTGCCTCGATACGGTCTACCAGAAAGGGTGCGGAGAGTTATTTGGTTGTTAGCCACGAATGGTTTAGTCTTAGCAATTGAGGGTGCAATCCAACGAGCTCTAAACTCTCCTAAACTTCTGTTCATGGTAACGCCAACTGTTCATCCTTTCGCAGAGGCGGTATTCGGCCCGTTTGCCTATAGGTCCAACGCGGCCCAATATTTGAACTTACTTTGGCCCGTGGCATTAGGCATGTGGTGGGTTTATCACAGAATTCGTGGGGCATATCGGACGTCCCACCACTACTTACTTTTTGCAGCTGCAGTGATGTGCGCAGCGGTATTCATTACTGGCAGCCGCGGCGGATTCCTTGTCGCAGTAATGATATTAACCACCGCACTGCTTGTTCTAGGGAGTTCCTTTATTGTGCTAATTATTAAGAAGCGGATCTCAATGTACTCTGGATCACTAGCATTATGGCTTATAGCAGGTTTTGTAGCTGTTGTGTGTTTCATTGGTGGGGGCCTTGGCTGGAAAGTTCTTTGGCCCCGTCTTCAACAAATTGAAGATGGATTTGCAAACCGAGCGGAGTTCACCCGGTTAGCAAGGCCCCTCGCACATGATTTCCCACTGTTTGGTACTGGGCCTGGAACATTCGAGCATGTTTTTCAATTCTACCGCCCGAACCCAGACACTTATTGGCCTGCACAACTTCACAACGACTGGCTTGAGCTACGCATTACTATGGGTGCGGTTGGGACGGCTTCGGTGGCCGTAGGGTTGATATTGATTTTCCTGCGTTGGTTCTTACCGGGGCCAATTAGAGTTGGATGGCGTTTTGTCTTGTTTATGTTGTTGGCACTAACCGGGTGCGTAATCCACGCGCGGTTTGATTTTCCATTCCAAATCTACTCTGTGGTTTTCGTGTTTGTAATTTGGTGTGCAATACTAAGCAATCTTGCTCGGACCAGTTACCGGGCTATTTCCACCTAGCGCACCATATGCCCGCTTTTTTTTACGACTTCGTTGCAGCAGTTTGGAAATAATCCCGATATTTGCGGTAATAGTAATGGTAGCCTCCCATGGTGGGGCGCAATGCATTCAACACCAACCCAAGGACTTTGGCCCCTCGGACATTTAGTTGGTCCAAAGCTGCTTTTGCAAGGCGTGCTGATGTTGTTCCAGACCGCACAACGAAAATTACCCCATCTATTTTCGGTCCCAAGCTACCTGCGTCATCGCTAACCAAAACAGGGACAGAATCAAACACTACAAATTCGAACTGTTCTGAGGCCTGTTGGAGAAATGAGTCACACCGGTCACTCAAGAATAATTCACTAGCATTCAACACTGACTCGCCTCTCGGCATGAACCACAGATTTTGATAAGGTGTTGCAACAATCGTTGTATCCCACTGTTCTGGTCCGTTTAAGACATGCGAAAGTCCAGGGGTTGGTTCCACGCCAATCCAATCGTGAAGTCGCCCTTTTCGAAGATCTGCATCTACTAGCAAAACCTTTGCATTGGCCATAGCAAGTGCAATGGCAAGATTGGCGGCCGTCACAGATTTACCTTCTCCTGGCAATGAACTGGTAACAAGGATGGTTTTTATCGGGCGATTACGTGTTTGGTAAATAATTGCTGAGCGGACCGTCCTATACGCTTCTATAAACGCTTGCCGGTCATCATTAAGCGTGATTATCTCCCCGGCGTCCTGTTTTGTACGAAAGCTCTTCCAATTTGGGATTTGCCCCAAGAGCGGCTCGGAAAAATTGTTTACCACATCGGAATACGAGCAAATCCTGTCATCGACTCGTTCTAATATCATAATTAGTAGGATCCCCAACAACAATCCCGCGGCCGCACCAAAACCAGCATGATAACCTATCCCAAAGCGTGCTGGTTTAGCTTCAGAAGCATCTTCCAAAATGGTAACACTTTCAGGAGTGATCTTGAGATTTACATCTAAGTTTTGTATAGTACCTAACAACCTATCATAAAGCGCCTGGACTCGCTGAAGGTTATTTTTAATGCGCTGGTACTCGACCATTTTAGCATTTACCTCGAGCGCTTTAGCATTAGCCTCCGCAGCCTCTTTCTCTAAGTTTTTCAATTGAATCGCCAATGAATTTTTCCTGCTTTCAAGCTGTTCTAGTCCCTGTTGCTTGTATATTTCCAGTAAACGTTCTCTTCTGCTTATTTCTTCGGCAAGTGCAACCATTTTGGGATGTTTGGGGCGGAGGTATTGTCCGAGGTCGATTTGCTCAGCTTTTAAAAGCAACAATTGCTGTTTCACTTTCAAATACCCAGCGCTCACGCTGTCTTCAATCCTAATAGCTCGTTGTCCCACCAATTGATCGGTGATTAATGGAGTTTGTTCCCCGGTCAATATATCAAGAAATCCTGCATTTTCAGTAAGTGTACTCAAGAGGTCATATTCAGATTTTAGGCTCGTAATACGTTGGTTTAACTGGGCCAGGTACGCCCCGATTGCATTCCCCTGCTCTTGCAAGAAAACGATATCGTTACTTTTCTGAAATTCCGCGAGCTCGGTTTCGTACTGTCTCAACTCTTTCTCTAGTCTCAAAACCTCCTCCGTCATTCCGGCGAGCGTGACATCGGAAGTACGACCAACCATTTCCCGTTTAAGATTGATAAATTCCTCCATACAAGCCTGCAAAAATGCTTGTACAAATCTCGGGTCACGGCCCTTCGCTTGGAGAACGAACACTGAAGCACGGGGAACAATCGTCACCTTAATTTTTGGGGGTTCTTTTTCATTTATTCCTGTTTGCGCAACAGCATGATCAAAAGCTCGCTGGATGACCCTGGGACTTTCCATTAGTGCAGCTTGAGTGCCAAGGAAGTTCCCAAGCTCCTCCGAATAGGCTGAGCCTTCCGGAATGGTCAGTTTAACGTTTACTATCATCCGACCTTCAGAAACATACTTTGGTGGGGAAAGATACACAAATGCCACTCCTCCTAAACATCCCGCCATCATCATCAACAAAAGGATCCACCACCGTAACATCAGTACCCGTTTAGTGTATCCCAACAACTCTGCGAAATGATCTTTACGTGGGTAGTCGGGATACTGGTGAGGATAAGGATAATAATTTGATGGAAGTGTAGATTGTCCATTTACCATACCCAACCCGGGCGTTTAAAAGTTAATTAGTCTAGAAGGCACCACCACAATATCATCAGGTTCTAGTGGTACGTCTTTTTCCGTTTTCCCTTGTTCCAGAATTTCAGCCATATTAAGTTCGATTATTCTTTTGCCTTCGGGTGCGTTTGCTTTTATCACCCGCACTTTTTTCTTGTTTGCGAAATCGGTAAATCCACCTGCCCGCAGGATTGCTTTTCCAGCAGTTAAATTTTCTTGAACGAACATATCAATTGCCCCCTGGTTCCGTACCTCGCCCCAAACATAGACACGTCCTAGCCATTTATTTGCGGACTCGAGTGCAATTATGACAGTAGCCCTATAATACAGCTCCTTTTCCAGCTGTGCTTTGATTTCCTCACTAAGTTGCTTACATGTTTTTCCTGCGGCCGCTACCCTACCAAGGTACGGGATGTCAAGCTCACCGTTATCCGCCACAACCAATATCTTTGGATCCTCCCTATCCTCTATGACTTGGTAACTAACTTTATCACCAGCACGGAGCTTATATTTATCGTCAGGTACATACCAAAGCATTATCCGGTCACTATTTGTGTGCTGTATACGAAGTGGCATTTCTGAAGAATCCATTAACTCCCACTTTCGGTTGGTTTGGTTTTGTCCCCAGGTCCAACCGATCATCATCCACCCCAAGAAAACACTTAAACAATAGATGGTTGGCGTCGTGCGCATACAACACGCTAAAACCGGTAATCAAGATTAATTGTAAACCTGTTCACTTGATATTTCCAGGTGGCTGTCTCTGGGCTACGGCTCAAGTATTCCCATCCTACTCTGCCTTCAACTCTTTCCGCTACCTTCCTCGTAATGAATACCCCTACCTGAATGCGGTCGAATGTCTCCCCTTCTAGTCCCAAACCATACACGTTGTATAGCCAGCGACCATGCTCGAAAGAAATAGGCGTAGCGATTGCCGTGTTTTTAATAACGCCTAACCGTGGGCGTAGGTGCACAAACCAAGTTTCATACGTGCTACCATAAAAGGAAATGTTCACCACGCACCCCATAGTAGCTTCGTAAGTCAAAAGCCTATTGACTCTATGCCGTAGCACTATATCGGTGTAGACCGTATTCCGTTCAGAATAAACCATGAAGTTCTGGTCCTTCTTGGGACAATACTCTGTATAACCGGCATGGAGTTGTATTTTAAAATTGGGGCCCATAATTAAGTTGTAATAAGCACCTAAATGCCACTGGTCAGCATCCGGAATAGTTGGATCCTCGAACTGTATTAAGCTAAACCCTCCTTCCAACCCGACTTCCATATCGGGTCGTAACCTCAATCCAGCTGAGCAATACCAAGAGTCCACATTTGCATCCGACCCCACCCATAAAGCTTCGCCCTCGGTGTCATACAAAACGTGGTCATATCCCCCACAAACCACAAGCTTATCCAAATCACCCACTACAAAGATGCCCGACGCGTTATCCAAGAGTCGGTACTTGCCTGTACCGACGACCGTAGGATTCTCATAAGCGGCCTCCGTGATTGAGAGCCTATCATGAATGTTAAACATAAAATCGCCCACGTACACATCCCAAGAGAACTCTGACCCAGGCCGCACAAAGAACCGACTTAAATCGTTATACTCAAGATACTGGCGGTACCCTCCCTCAAAACTCAAATTAAGTGCGTTTCTTTCAGTAATAGGCCAAAGCATTCGTACCCCTCCATACGTACTACCGATCCAGTCACCCACCCTATTCGTAGCGCGAAGGAAGACATTATCGTCATATTCACCCCCCACACCCAAATTAACCCGCCAATATGTCGGACCCAGTTCCAAATTATAAAAATGTGGGGTTAGCAACGACAAACGACGCATTTCTGCAGCAGCTGCGCCTGCCATCGAAAGGCGTAGCGCTTCCTGCGCTCGGAGATCAGCCTCCCTAGCAACAATTACCCCCAATGTGAAGAGACACAGGACTCTGCGCAGTAAATTAAGTAACCATTGCAAAGTTTTACTGCTTCTTTCCGCCATGCACTCAATATCGCCGTCCTAGAATGGCCTAACCTACAATGCAATCAAAGCAAAATATTTAGGCACTCTAACCTAACCATTTAATCCCGTTTCCAAAAATTCAATTTCGCGATCCAACAAAATCTTTATTTAAACGGCTCCTCACTGGAGACGTTCACACCAGGCTCCATCTTGTAAACGCCCGGCGCATGTTTTGTAATGACCGCATTTCAAATGCCTTTTACACACTAACAAATTGAAGTTTCACTAACCAGCTTTTTGTGCCCCCACAACCGGGCGAAAGCTAAAAAATACATCCTGGGTTTCTTTGTGACGCGCACCCTGAGAGTTCATCAATACACGTCTTGCGTAAGATCTGCACTGTCTGAACCTCGTACCTGTTCGCAATTATGTGTGAAACCAATGTGCGAATCGGTTAGAAGTCATTAAATTACAGTCTGCCCGAGATTATAGCTAAATTGACTTCTAGGCTCCGACTCCAAGTATTGCTAAGGAAATCGAAGAATGTGGTTAGAAACGAGTTCGCCAAGCAATATTCTATGGTGTAACTTTTCTCTTAATGGTGGATCCAACTGATATTAAGTGCGTTTTTGTGGGGTGTGGATTCCATTAAAAACGCACGGAGAACAACCCCGAAAATCATAATCAATGGAGACTATGGACACGACGGAACCTATGAACAATGTAGTCCAGCCTCAAAGGATACCATTAATCGGCGAACCAGCACCTTCATTCAAAGCGGTTACAACCCAGGGTATAATTGAATTTCCAAAAGATTATCAAGGCAAATGGGTGATACTCTTTAGTCACCCGGCAGATTTTACACCCGTGTGCACGACAGAGTTCATGACATTTGCTGCAATGGAATCCGAGTTTAAGGCTCTTAACTGTGAGTTGATCGGGTTGTCCATTGACAGTAATTACTCCCACATTGCCTGGCTTAGGACAATTAAAGAAAAAATCAAATACAAGGGGATGGAAGGGGTGGAAGTTAAATTCCCTGTGATTGCCGACTCTAAAATGGAGGTAGCCAGGCTTTACGGTATGGTTCACCCAGGTGCCAGTGATACCCACGCCGTTCGAGCAGTATTTGTAATCGATCCCAAAGGCATAGTTCGTGCAATCCTGTACTATCCTTTGACCACAGGCCGAAACTTCAAAGAACTTAAACGCTTGCTCATTGCATTACAAACAGCTGACAAATTTGGATGCGCGACCCCAGCAGATTGGGAGCCCGGCGACGACGTGATAGTACCTCCACCTGGTTCATGCGGAACGGCTAAAGAGCGGGTCGAAAAACCTGGCCTAGACTTCACAGTGATCGATTGGTTCTTTACCCTCAAGAAGTTGCCAAAGGACAAATTAGGGTTACCGCCAGAAGCAAAAGTCTAAGCCGCAACCAATCTACTCCTCAAAAAATACCCCCTAGCATGCCCATTTAATCGTAGTGGTAGTAACGCTGATATGAGTTCGTAGCTGTCTCGGTCACCTCATACAGAAGGCCAAGACCATAGACATAGTAGTTCGTCACACCAGGCCGAATGCGCATTAGCACCTGCGACAATCTTGCATTCGGATTGAATACGAACCGTGTCACTTGGCCATTGCTAAGATTTGTCATCACTACGCGGTTGCCGGCAGAATTGTACCCATAAGACCCCATGCACGTCTAGCATGCCGCCACATTCTTCCTCGCTCGCCGCCCGCCGCCGATCCCGCGCGTTTCATCGGAACTTTTCCAACCCAAGATTCCGAATGGACTCAGCTTCCCACTCTTGTAGTTGTTTCTGGGCACTAGCAAAGTCATGAAGAAGTAACGACTTCAGCGCGTTCGCTCGTTCAGCCATTTCAAGTTGCCACGGAACTTTCACGTCGAGCATTGCAAGCAGCGTGTCTAGTTCTGCAATCGCTTTGTCCACCTCGCCCACACGCGCGAGCGCGTAAGCAATTGCCTCTCTCGTACGTGGGTTTGCGCGGGAAAACGACTTTGCTAGTTGGATAAAGTCGTCTAGGTCTTCAACTCGTGATAAGAATGGCAACGCTTCGCGCCTCAAAGCCAAGCTCAACTCGGAATAAACGTCCGGTGCATCAGAACTCCAACCAGTTCCAACGCGCCTACCAAAATTGAAGTACAGATACTGTGTTGGTACGCAAAGCGGCAGCACGAATACGTTAACGTAAAACGCCTTTCGATCAAAACCCGATGGCTCAAAGCAGATCCCTCGCAAGACTTGCCTCACTGGCAGCATGAATAACAAATGGCCCTTCACCGCGAAACCTGGCAGTTCTGGTAGTAGCGCTTTTCCAATCTTTTCGAACTCTTTCTTCGTCATGGCCTGAGTGGGATTACAGGAACGGGATTGCCAACCTGCTGTTGGATTTGAAGAATGCGCTGTGGCGTTAGTGTGGCACTGCCAGTCTTGAGGTCAAAAACGGTAAGGACCTCGTTGTTTGGCGCGAACCAAACGGCATCAACCCGCACGGAACCTGGTGTGCAATATTCAACAATTCTACCGTTCAAGAACGAGACCTCCGCCCGAACGTTTGGATTCCCCAAAGCTCTAACCTCGTTGGCAAACGCAGCATGCACCTTTGTGCCATAAACTGGTCCATGGCCGGGACCGACTGCCGCCGCAGCCCTGCGAGCAGCAAGCGCCAGTTCATCAGCTACGTTAACCGTTCTGGTAAGCTCACTAACAGTACCCGCATATTTTACTTTCGTCACCGGCAACGCCATTGCCGCCAGCTCGAACACGCCACGACCGATGGCCCTAGAATCAGCTCCAAGCGCAACATCCGCATAATTAGCCAACGCTAGACTAAGCGCATACACCGTTTGCATCACCTTCGTAGCCATTACTGCGAGCCCGATTAACGCCTGCCACATTATCCGGTTGCCGCCGGCTCAGTGAATATATTTCCGGACTAGCCGAATCCGATTTGTTCCTTCGAGACTTCACTTCCTTAAACGATTCCTTTCCCATTTTGCTCACAACCTCAAAATCGTGAGCGTTACCGTGTAGTAGTTGCTTATCATGCTTTCGGAGCACCCTAGCTAGACGTGCAACTTGGTCACGGATTGATTCGGGAGTTGACGGATACTGTGTTTGATAGGCGTCTTCGCCATGTAAACGAAGAAGGGTATGTATGCAGACCGAAAATGGATACTTCTTCGGTTCTGCTATGTACCGCAAACCTAAATCAAGCCCTCGATTTCTTTCTCCGTCGTAGAAGATTTGCACTTCAACATACGCCCACGTGTATATCACATTTGGCAGTTTGACCAAGGTCCAGGTGAATCCACACTCTTGCTTCAAGAATTGGAAACACTCGACTACAGACTCAACAAATATCATCCACAGGTCCATACAATATTAGTGGTTGGGAGGCATCCAGTAACCATTCTGATACGTCCAGCCTGATAAGCGCAAAAGATTGCGTTCGCGGTTCTGGTAAAATCCGCCAATATCGCTCAGCATTGCAGCGTCGCGTATTGGAAGATTTAACTCCATTACCTTTTGCAGTTTGGTTTGGTTACCCCCCATTCGGCCCAAATCCCAAAGTTTTCTTAAACAGGAAACCATGCGAAAGTAGCCGGAATCGCGACTTGATTAAGCTTCGCATTTATAAAGTTCACGCAAGAGACCAACTTAACAACCCCCACCTAACTTCAGGGCTTTGACGGTAAATTGTTCCCATTCGTCAAGCAACCTTTGTGCATCTTGGGGCCTTTCTATAAGCAACTTTTTTAGAAAAGTCGCTTTGGAGTATGTCTCATTCTGCCACTCGTACTTGAGATTGGAACCCAAAAACCGAATTAGCTCGTCCAAATATTTTACCGCATTTTCCGTGTTCCCAATCCTCGCGAAAGAATACGCCCGCGCTTTCATTACGAACAAATCCCCAGGTTTGTTGACAAATGATGTCGCCCAAATTATATCCTGCGGGCCATGAATCTTATTCAAAAAAGGAATAGCCTCAACATTAAGCAGGCGGGCAAATTCCTCACGATCCTGTTCCGAATCCAAATTCCATGATCGTACTCCTCCCCCCAACCGCCAACCAAGGCTTAACACAACGTGCTCAGACGGTACATACAGCGGCTGCAGGAAAACGTGTGCATAATAATCACTAGGGCTAATTGAGCGATCAAGGACGACACCCTTCAAGACGTGGCTTATAGGAACTCCGTACATCATGTCTCCCTGGACCTCATAATCAGGAAAGTCCTGGAGTAGAGCGCGTAGCAGTTTTGTGATTTCTTTTTTCCTCATGGTCTGATCATTATGATCGGTACGTTTTGGGTTCCGGGAAGATTGGAGAGAATTTCTTCTGCCCTTTGAGGGGTTAATACTGCCCCTCCTGTCTTAAGGTCAAAAATACTCAAAATCTCTCCACCCGGTCCATATTGGACAACGTCTACCCTCACAGAACCGGGAGTTCCCCACTTCACTTCTTCTTTTGCTAAGAAGGAAACCTCTGTCCTTAACGTCGGATTAGCTAATGCTTGGACCTCTTTACGGAACGCAGCATGCACTTTTGTACCGTAAACTGGTCCCTGGCCGGAACCCAATGCTGCTGTTCAATACGGCGCTTGAACCGTTAGGTAATCCGCCTTTGCAGTGGCATTCCCCAGTTTGGCATATGTTTAGGCCGATCATAGCTCGAAGACCCAATCCGGGTAAGCATCGTTTTCCGCGTAAAAAATCAATAGACGCAATTTTTCGTCTTTGCTAGCCTTCCTGCCCGAAAGAACTTCCAGTACTTCCTTGGCAACGTGAACTTTCAAGA
>Ga0078972_1003920_pt1 | contig 42900 bp, 31 predicted proteins | sample YelNatPaOPGAMG01_FD_67568 | JGI IMG/M metagenome (GOLD analysis project Ga0078972, IMG submission 67568) | Hot spring thermophilic microbial communities from Obsidian Pool, Yellowstone National Park, USA - OP-RAMG-01 (SPADES assembly) (version 2) | ecosystem: Environmental > Aquatic > Thermal...
TTATTAACAAACCATCTGTAAGCTGGCGAGCCACCCCCGTTAACCGCTGCTGCCGTAAAAGTAACCTGAGTCCCCTCATAAACCACAGTATCATCTGCGCTTATGGTTACACCTACGTTAAGCTTAGCATTTACCGTTATAGCCACTGTGTTGCTGTTGACAACCGCATTATTCACGCAACCCTCACTCGAGGTAAGCTCACACCGAACATTGTCATTATTCGAGGGAGTATAGCTAAACGTACTGCTCGTTTCACCCGTTTGTTCAACATTATTAACAAACCATCTGTAAGCTGGCGAGCCACCCCCGTTAACCGCTGCTGCCGTAAAAGTAACCTGAGTCCCCACACAAACCACAGTATCATCTGCGCTTATGGTTACACCTACGTTAAGCTTAGGATACACCGTAAGCACTGCCGTGTTGCTGGTATCATTTGCAAAACCGTCGGCACTTACGATGCAGCGAATATAGGTAATAGTGGTATCGCCTCCGCTGACAGGAGCATTTAAAATGATATAGCTATTCTGGTTGTTGCCAACATTTGTCCAATTGACACTATCGGTACTGGTTTGCCATTGATAACTGTCGGGGGTAAAGTTAGAAGCTACACTAAACGTTGCGTTGCTACCCTCGCAGATAGCGAAATCGGAAGGATGATTTGTAATTTTTAGCGGGAAGAACTCATAGGCCCCCAAATCCAAACTATCCGCATATCTACGGCTCTTACCTGCCAGGTCCAAAGTATCGGGGAAAAGGTTTAAATTCAGTTCAGGATCGCCGGCATTGATACCGGTAGAGGTATAGCGCAGGGCTAAGTCGAGCGACGCTTCGGAGAGGGTATCCCGGAAGGCAAGTCCACCGGTACCGATGTTATGATTGGTACCCGCTGCAGGATCGTAAGCGTTGTAATCAAAAATCACGCTGCCGCCACTATTGGAGTACAGATTGCTTAAACCATAAAAGATATTGTTTTTGATAAATAAGGAATCGGCCGATGAACCCGAGGGTGAAATACGATTATAGCCGTCCGTCCCCCCTTTTCGGAACCATGTATTGTTGATAAACAGAAGTTTTAGGGGCTGTGCAGCATAGTTGCCATCCATGTAAATAATACTGAAAGGATTGGTATCGTTGGAATCGGAATAGATCAGGTTGTTGGTCATAATTACCCTGCTGCTGTTGTGCTGCAGGATATTTTTGGGGTGAAAATATCGGTTTTTATCCATCCACAGGGTACCCGTGAAATTGTCGCGCACCTTGATTTCCCCGTATTTTTGAATTCGGTTTCTGGTAAAATAAATCTTCCCTGATCCCGATATGGCCAACAATTCCGGCACATTGGAGGAGGTATTGTCGGTAAACTGGCAACTATCTATTCGGGCCGAGTCCACATCCTCGAAGTGCATTAAACCATTGTAGATGAAATCCGACGGGTTGAGGGTAAAGTTACTGCTTTCAACGAATGCCTTTCCACCCTTAAAATGCATATAATAGGGCGAGAATTTAGGATAGAAGCTGGAATTTTTGAGTGTGATGTTTGAGTTGACCGCCTTGATTGCCACGTAGGTATTGCTGTCGAGTGCAAGATGTTCGATGGTAATTGCAGGGTTATTGAGGATAACCAATGCTGTATCGCTGTTGAGATTACCGGTTAGGGTATCGGCGCCCATGCGCAGGTAGCTGAGGCTGGAACCACCGGTAGAGGTTTCGAACCGTATGCCTCCCCACCGACTATGGGTAGCAGGGACAAACTGAACGGTATCGTTGCAGGTTCCGTTGGCTACCAACTTACCCTTCACCATCAGGGGGATACGGTATCCCACCACCAGCGAATCGGCCACCTGAATGTGCGTACCCGGTGCAATGGTCAGTGTTTTTCCGTTGGGGACAACCACGGTATCGACCATGGCGAGGTTCCCGTTCCATGTGGTATCACCGGTAATCGTACCCTTGACAACAGGTATATTCCCGTTGTATTCCCAAGCTCCTATATCGGGCTTTTGGGGATCGCGTGTATTACCGCCAAAATCTTCACTGACCAACCCACCAACAGCGGTATTGTTGGCAAAGGCAAAGTTGGCATCAGGTTTCAGGTTAGTCGGATCGACCTCGGGCTTAATGGCAAACGAATGATCATCAAGGTTCAACTGCGATTGCATACCCTGCCTCCACTCGTACATGGAAGGAAATTCCTGTTCACTCACCCCAGGCTTGATAATACCGATAAGAAGGGTATCATAACCCTCGCTATAGTAGATATTGTTGGAGCAGAACGAAGGGGTTATCTTATTGAAATAAATTGCCATACCCCGGGTGCCACTGGCGCCGACATATTTACCCAAACTGTTTATTATCAAATTATTCCGGATATCCACTATTTCCGAAGCAGCAGAACCCCAAGTAAGGGTAGTTAAGATACCCACAGCAGTGGTACTATCCACTAAACGATTATTGTTATCTATCGCTTTCAACTCAATGGTATTGTGGTATACTTTAATAATGTTTGAAGAAGAAAAATTGCCGCCACCAAACTCCAGCCGAATGCCCGACGGGAAATAAGTAGGATCCGTTGGCGACCAATAAATACTGCTGTCGGTACCCGTACCGGCCACATGCCGGATGATATTGTTGCGGAGAATGATGTTTTTGACCGTATCAACATTAACATATACACGAATACCTGAAACAATGTATCCCTTCTGCAATACGGTATCAATAAGATTACGTTCAAGGGTAACAGTGGAAGAATTGGATAAATAGATACCCGCCGATTCATCGCCAGTATTGCCTAAGATATTGCGAATCGCATTTTTGGCTATTTTGACATCCCATGCGCCAACGACCGCAATTCCTTTTTTCTGTACCCCCACAAGGGTATTTTCCTCTAATACCATTTGCTTTGACCCAGGTATGTATATACCCAAGCGCCCACCGCTGATGGTATTGTTGCGAATGGTAATATTCTTTATTTCCTGATTTCCACTAAAATTCAGTACTCCCTCATCAACCTCAGGATTGCCTGCCATTAAAAATTTAACATTGCAGTTTTTTATTTCCACATTTTTCACCGACCTGTTATAGCCGGCAATGTTCATAGCGCTGCTGGTATTGTTACCTTCCACGATAAGGGTAAGGTTGCGGGAGTTGCTGCCGTTGTTGGAACCGTCAATAATCAAGTTCTGCACATCCTTAAGGTCGATCCCATGATCAAACGAGGACGAATCCCGTATGGTAATCGTAGGACTAACGCCCGATGCCGGCTTAATGAGGATGGGATAACCGGAAGAGCCCAACAAATCTACCGAAATGGGGTTCTCAACATAGGTAGCATCGGTCAACAATAAGGTAAGAGGACCTGTAAGACTGGCACAACTGCTGAGCACATGCAGCGCATCCCCCAGGGTCGAAAAATCTCCATTCTGGCCAACGGTATAGGTACCCCCCTGTATAGAATTGGGGGTAAATTCCACAGCGCCGAGGTCAGGACTACTTGGGTTTCTTGGGTTCCCATAAAAGTCCGTATTAATCAAAGAAGTTTGCCCCTTATTATCCAACTGACAATTGAGGGGGGTGGGATCATTGGTACTGTGCAGGATGGGTAAAACAAATACAGGATGGTTGTCCAATCCATAACTACTAACCTCACTGGTATCATTAAGTTCCGCGCCATCAAAAAATGCAATACTGTCAGGCCTATTGGAGTAATAATTGTTATTGTCAATATCATATCCATAGGAATAACTATCTATACTTATAAAATATCCCTTCCGATAGTGGGCAAAGATGTTTTGTTTGATTTTCACGCCGGTAGTGGATTTGATGGCCATGGCAGCCTCCACCCGGCTCGAGTAGATAGATACCGTATTGTGGTATACGCGTGCCGAGGATGTGTATTTATTTTCAAGTAAAATACCATAGTAAACCTCTTGAGGCTGTATTGCCGGCCCATAGATAAAAATTACATTATTCCAGATATCCAGGAACTCACCCGCGGTCCCATAGTAGTCCTCGGCCACAATGCCGCTGCCGTTGTTTTGCAGCAGCACATAGTTGCGCATGATAGCATTGACCGAGCTCATCTTTTGTATAATTCCCGTAACATTGGCTTGGTTGGAAATCAGACGGTTGGCCTCAATCTGGCTACGACGTGCCGCAATCAGTTCAATACCTGTATGTGAGAAATTCTCGAATACATTGGAATCAACAACATTGCCCTGAGCATACTTAAAAATGTTCTGATACGGATATGCAAGGTCATTATTGTAACATCCCCCCAGCCGAAACGACTTGTACCCACCCCTGAAAAGGTTGTGCCGCAAAGTAAGGCTATCGCAAACCCTGAGGGTATCACTTCCACCGCTAATCGAATATACCGGCAGGGCTGTAACCAAAGTCTGGTCCTCGGATGTACAATTACTGCATGCATTTTCGAAAACACAGTGCTCAAAAGCAATATGGTGCGCACCATCGGACAGCAACACTACCCTGGCAGAATCCGCATCCTCAGCCTTAAAATGAATATACCGAAAGAGTATATTTTTGCTATCCTTTATCCTTAACACAAAGTTTTCAGTAGTTTGCGCATCATAGAAAACCTTTACCGCTGTGCTATCACTGCTGTTTCCCTCAAAGATAATGCTATTATTGCCGAAGTTCCAACCAGCAATATCCAGTTGTTCGTTATAGATGCCATCCTTAATTTTAAAAGTTACCTTGCCAGAAATACCGTTATTGCTTACCGCATTGACAGCATCAGTTATTGAAGTATATGTTTCGCCTGTGCCAATAATATAGGTACCACTTAGTGGCTGTGCAAGATTGTTCATCGGTACAAGCACCAGCAGGCAAACAACAAAAAAATTACCCCGTCGCCATATATTTATGAGCGTCGGAAGAAATAAGGACAATAATGTTTTCATACGATAACAATCTTTAAGTTACTGACTTCCATTTGTTTATACCCACCTTCTTTTATTCGCCTCTCGGCCGGATGGAACTCGCATGTTCGTTTCATTTGGTTTGTTGTGTTTACGGCATCAACAGGGTCGTTTCATACAAAACATAATTTTACCTTTTGATTACCCTTACTTTTCACTCCGCAAAGTCGGTGATTTTGTGGATCAACTTTTTCTTGGCGAAGTCTGCAATTTGTAAATCAAAATTTTGATCTGCGGAGTCTGCAACTTTGCGGCAATTACCTAGTGCTCAGCTTCGCCCGTTGAAGTTTGCGACTGCGAGGATCAATCTTTCGCTCGGCGAGGTCAGTGACTTCGCCGCACTTCCATAGCGGTCTCCCGACCGCATAAAATTCTATTTAACCGTAATCTTATAGACAAATTTAATCATAAATTTAGACAACAAACAAAAAATCTGAATTTTATTTAAGGCTGGATAATAACGATTTGCTAATAAATCTAATTCTTATATAAACAACAACCCATGCGTAAGCATTTATTTTAATACAAAACATAAACCTGTAAAAATTACATTAAAATTAAAATAATGGCCTCCTTTCTAAAGGCGAAGCTTGTAACTTCGTGAATCTTCCTATTGCTCGGCGAAGTTTACAACTTCGCCGTACTTACAAGCGCCCCCCGACCGCCACCGCAAGCAGCTACCGTTTGATTTATATTCAAATTACGTTTCTTTAATCTGTCCAATCCTAAATCTGCTTTTAATCATGGATCAGACATTCTTTAACCAACAGCTAATAATGAATGATTTAAAAAGAGGGCGGTAATTTACCTGTTACCCATCCTCCAACCTGTTTTAATAAATTTTATCGGACAATAATGAATTTTCATTAGATTTGGCAAAAAAATACGATGCAGGTACATTTTATAGCCATAGGCGGGAGCGCCATGCACAGTCTGGCGTTGGCATTGCAAAAGAAGGGATACAGGGTTACCGGTTCAGATGATGAAATTTTTGAACCCTCACGGAGCAAGCTTGCTCAAGCGAGGTTATTGCCCGAACAGTGGGGATGGTTTCCCGAAAAAATTCATCCGCAACTCGATGCGGTAATCCTGGGCATGCATGCCCGCGACGATAATCCGGAACTGATACGTGCCCGGGAATTAGGCCTAAAAATATACTCTTATCCCGAGTATCTGTACGAACAAACCAAAAATAAAACCCGCCTGGTGGTAGGGGGCAGCCACGGCAAAACCACTATCACTTCCATGATTATTCACGTGCTTACGCAATGTGGGAAGGATTTTGACTACATGGTAGGCGCCCAACTCGAGGGCTTTGACAATATGGTTCGGCTGTCGGACAACGCACCACTGGCTGTATTTGAAGGAGACGAATATCTGGCTTCCACTCTCGATCCCCGTCCCAAGTTTCATATCTATCAGCCCAATATTGCCATTATCAGTGGCATTGCATGGGATCATATCAATGTTTTCAACTCGTTCGATGTGTATGTCGAACAGTTTAAAATTTTTATTGAAAAAATTGAGCCCCAGGGGACCCTTATCTACTGCGCCGACGACCCGCTGGTTGCAGGTATTGCCCTTATTGCCCGTAAGGATATCACCTCAATCCCCTATCATACCCATCCCTACAAGGTTATTGATGACGAGGTTTACCTTGTTCGTGGCGAAAAGCTTTATCCTGTGTTAATTTTTGGCCGACACAACATGCAAAATATAGCCGCCGCAAAAGCCGCCTGTCAGGTATTGGGCATAAGCGACGATGATTTTTACCGGGCAATAGCCAGCTTCAAAGGCGCAGCCCGACGCTTGCAACTTATTGCCAGCAACGAATACACAAACATTTACTTTGACTTTGCTCATGCGCCTTCAAAACTTACAGCCTCGGTAAAAGCCGTCAAGGAACATTTTCCCGACCGAAAGCTTGTGGCCTGTATGGAATTACATACCTTCAGCAGTCTGTCCGAGAATTTTCTTCAACAGTACTACGGAACTATGGAAAAAGCCGATGTAGCCTTTGTATATTATAATCCGAAAGTTCTCGAGGCCAAACATCTAAAACCCATTACCCCCGAAATGGTAAAAAAAGCCTTCGGTTCAAAACACCTATCGGTATACACGCAAACCCACGAACTGGTAGAGGCACTCAAACAGATTGAATGGAAAGGCACCAACCTGCTGCTGATGAGTTCGGGCAATTTCGATGGACTCAATATTACTGATCTTGCCCAGAATCTTGTACATGCCTATCAATAAAAATTGTCGTTTATGGTCGTAAAACAAAAACTGACTTTCTTTCTTCGCAATCTTGGCAAGGGATTAGCGTGGGTATTGGTTATTCTGGCCGTCGTTTTCGGACTAAAAAAGCTGAATATTTTCGACTATGAAACTTTTTTACTTCCCCTGTACGATAAGCCCCTGCTCATTTATATGACTTTTTTTGTGTCGGAAGTAGTGGTAGGGATCATTCCGCCCGAATTTTTCATGCTGTGGGCACTGCACAATCATTCTTTTACCCAGTACATGGCAATAGTCACCTTGCTGGCTACCATCTCATACATGGCGGGGGTAATTGCCTATATGGCCGGTCGTTACTTGAGCTCTTATAAAATTTTCCGATACCTCCGCCGGCGGTTCCTGAAGAAACTGGAGCGGCTTTTCTATCAATATGGCATGCCGCTGATTATCGTTTCAGCCCTTACCCCACTTCCCTTTTCGGGTACCAGCCTGTTGGTGGGTTCGAGCCGATATCCGTTAAATAAATATCTGCTATATTCGCTCAGCCGATACCTTCGTTTCGTCTTGTACGCATACATCGTATGGAAAACTTCAGTAACGATCTCCTAAAGCTGACCAGGATAGCGGCAATGAGTTACGAAAAGATCAGGTTCAACAGTAACATTTAAACGACTCAACCTGCTTGTTGCATAGGGGAAGGTGGAAAGATTTATTTTTGAGTTTCTTTGTTCAAGCAAAAGTTAACGCTTAGCATCAACAAGAAGATGCTAAGCGTTAATAAAAAGGAATTTCATTTTTTTACATCAAAAGCCATTTTGTCGATATTGAAGTTATCGCCGTCGGCCACAAATTTAAGGATGTGGTTGCCGGCCTTGAGTTGGATGATTTTCTTTACGACCTGCCAATTTTGAAATCCTCCGGTACCGGGCACGTCGATAATACCCGATACATCCTGGTCGTCGCATTCGAGATGAAACTTCCCCCCACTGAATGCAGCCGCAATATAAAACGACACCTCATAGGTTGCCGATTGTCCCACCTGAACCGTATACGCCAGCCATTCGTCTTTATTAATCCAACCCACATTATAACCTCCAGCCGAACATTTTTCAATATCGACTCCTTCGTTGGGGCGGTACTGTCCTCCTTCGTTAACCTCGTTTCTGTCGTGGTATGCATCGTCGGGACAGCCTGTATCGAAATCTTCCGCTTCAATAATACCCGGTATCATATGTGGTTTATAGGCCTGCTGATCCATATCGCATACTTCCTTAATCTGCCATCCGATTAAAGAAGCAGTACTACCATCACCTGCAACCACCGGACTGCCGTCACCAAGGCCGCCTTCAACTGTCAAAACTTTTTCGGGATACTGCTTATTAGTAATTTTCAGCAATCCATACCATGTCTTTTCGATTTTCCAAATCTGATTATTCTTCCCACCAAATTTCGAAACAGCAATCCCTTTTCGGGAAACATTATATTCCAGCACCTGATCATTGTTTTTACGGTTTCTGATGACATAAAGTCCTTTTCCCAAGGACTCAAGTTTCCACTGATTTGCAACATCTTTTCGTTTCTTCGTGAGGGACAAACCGTATCCCATCACCAGGCTGCCATTGTCGTTAGCTGGGACAAAGTAATAGTGATGCGTAACGTCGATATCGGCGTAATTATTAAGCGTGGGTATCGATCCCTTAAAGCGAAGTCGGATGACATAAGCGGGTTCTTCAAAATAATGATCGGGCAAACGGATATACAAAGCGTCGTTGGACTGTCTGTACGTTAGCGACTGGGATCTGTTTTCCGGCCCAATAATCATTTCAACCGAACTTAGGTTTTTTAGTTCAATTCTATCTTTCCCCAACAAGGAAAGTTTAACTTCGTCTTGTTCCTTGTCCCAGCCGAGCAGTATAGCATAGAGGGTAGTATTATCTTTTGATCTCGTATAACGGACATCCTGTGCGGTGCCCAACTGGGGTGCAATAAACACGCCATGATTGGCCCCCATCTTTGTGGGGCCCTCGCCATACCATTGCCATGCACGGGTACTGTAAATAGCTTCTCCATATTTTTTGAGCCAATTGCCGATTGCCAAAAGGATATCCTTTTGTTCCTGAGGAATTGTACCATCGGCCATAGGCGAAATATTGAGTAACAGATTACCGTTTTTGCTAACCTTATCGATCAACGAATGCAATAGCTGCTGGGACGAATAATAGGTAAGACCTTCGGTATAGCACCAGCTGGTAGGGCTGACAGCATCGTCGGAAAGCCAGTAGATATCGGTAAGGCTGATAGGCCCCCCACGCTCATAATCAAGCACAGCGCATTGGGTATTCAGACCATCCTTAAAGGTGGCCACCACCTCCTTGTTCCATTCGTGGGCACGATTGTAATAGTAAGCAAGAAAACCAAGCAAAACCGAATCCGACAGACGATGCAGGTTAAAATCCTGATAAATAATATCGGGTTGATACCCGTCTATAATCTCCTTGTGCTTCTCCAGCCACAGGGCTTCATTCTTCTCCTTTCCCTGCTGACCGTAAAGCATTTGCAATTTGGGATCATCGGTAGGAGGAACATACTCATAATATCCGGTGATATTGTAGGCATGATGCATAGAAAGCAAGATCTTTAAGTTTTTCTGGCGAAAAGCATGGCTCAACAATCCTACCAAATCAAGTTTGGGTCCCATATCTTTTGCATTCCATGGATTAGCCTTACTGGCCCACATAGAGAACCCATCGTGATGTTCGGCCACCATTCCGGCAAACTTAACCCCGGCGTCGGCAAAGAGTTGCGCCCATTCCTCCGGATCAAAATGCCCCCCTTCGGATTTAAGACGGGGTGCAAACTGCACAAAATTACCGGCCTTATCCTTTGCCCCTAAAATAAAATTATGATACGGCCAAACAGATACATCACCATATTTTTCGGTATGATGTCTGTTCTCGTTCGATCCCGGCGCATACATATTGCGAGGGTACCACTCATTAGCATAAGCCGGAACTGAATATACCCCCCAATGAAAGTAAATGCCAAACTTGGCATCCTTAAACCATTCGGGCACCGGGTTGGCCTTCTCAAGCGATTGAAATGTAGGTTGAAAATACTGCCCCTGACCGACCTGCTGCGAAATAGCCGTATCAATGGCCATCAAAATTAAACTGGCAAACAAGAAATATTGTAATGTCTTCATCCGAATATAGTTTTAAGTTACAGATTTACTTTAGGTAATATAAAGATTCTTGTATTATTTTCGCCTCCGGATGGAACTCAGAAATTTGTTTCACTTGCATGAGCATTCCATTTGGCATTATCTATAATTTTCAGCATTTATTTTTTCCCGAAGATATTAATCTTTAACCGAAAAACCCGTGCACAAATGTTTCGACATTGGCACTAAAATGATAATATCCGTAAATTGTGAATGAGGTAATGTGTTATCGGAAAATTACAAACCGGCAGGGAATCAGTTCCGAAGGATTAAAAAATGAACCATCAACAATAAAAAAGGTTCAGGAGCGAATGTTTATCCGGTGGAATGAATGGCTTAGCTGAACAAAAAATGTCCTGCACTTGCTGATCAGGACAATAAATTATTCCATTGCGGCTATCTTTATCAGTAGACAACAAAAAAATAAAGAAGTGGGTCTATAAGCCGGGTTCTGTATCACGCTTTGAGCGTGACTTCTATCATTTATCTAGCCCTGCTGTTGCCAACAGGGTCATGCGGCCTACCCTTCTCAACTTTTTTGCCCAAGGCAAAAAAACAGGACGAGCAGCCCTGCAATTCATTCGAATTATTGAGATATACATGGCCTTGCAACCCATGAGGTGTACGGCTTCTGATGTCACCATCAGAACCGGTGGGCTCTTACCCCACCTTTTCACCCTTATCCCGCCGAAGCGAGACGGTTATTTTCTGTTACACTACTATACTCTCACGAGTATCTTCCTGTTAGGAAGCATGGTGCTCTGCGTTGCCCGGACTTTCCTCCATGGGCATATAAACCCACGGCGATAGAACAACCCACTTCTTTATTTATCTGGACTTTTTACCTTAACACTCTTTTGCCAAACGATCATATTACGGGCATGGTTAAGCAATTCCTCGGCCATACTCACATTGCCCTCTTCCATCAAAAGTTTGGCATAAAAACGCAAAGTTTCGGGAGCATGCTTATCCTGTGCACGAAGCAAAAATACCGGCTCGTCGTCGGGAATTTTTCCCTCCAAATCTACGATACGTCTGTTATAATCGTCTCGGGTAAATTTCATAATTCTGCAGCTTTACCTGTTGCCGATGGTAAATATACAAATTTAATGCAAATTTTTGACTCGGAGATAAAAAAGCCCGTCATCAGGGACGGGCTTTGGTGTATTAAGAAAGGCGTTTCCTGAGATTTTCAAACTGTTCGCGAAGGGCTGCAGGATAACGATCGCCAAACAATTGCTGATGTTCTTCGATGAGTTCGCATTCTCGGCGCCACTCGTCACGGTCGACTTTCAGCAACTCTGGCATTTTTTCAGCCTGATTGGGTAAGCCTGTAATATCAATGGCATCGGGGGTTGGAACATAACCGATGGGAGTTTCAACAGCTTCGGCTTTTCCTTCCAAACGTTCGAAGATCCATTTCAGAACACGGATATTATCGCCATAACCCGGCCAGAGGAATTTTCCATTGGCATCCTTGCGGAACCAGTTTACATTGAATATGCGGGGCAGTTTTTGTTTATCAGGAGCCGTTGCGCCAATTTTAATCCAGTGAGCAAAATAGTCGCCCATATTATAACCACAGAAAGGCAACATAGCAAAAGGATCGCGACGCACACCGGCCTTAAGTCCAATAGCAGCAGCAGTAACTTCAGATCCAACGATAGAACCCACAAATACGCCATGGTTCCAATCGAATGCTTCGTAAACCAGCGGAACCGTACTGGGGCGACGACCTCCAAACAGGATTGCCGAGATTGGCACGCCCTGAGGATTTTCCCAGTCGGGGTCAATGCTCGGGCACTGACTGGCAGGGGCAGTAAATCGGGCATTGGGATGTGAACAAGGTTCGTTGCTATTGCGGTCATGAACCTGATTTTTCCAGTTAATCGTACCCTCGGGCATATCGTACCCTATGCCTTCCCACCAAACATCGCCATCGGGGGTCAGCCCAACGTTGGTGAAAATGGTATTGGCACGGCAACTGAGCATAGCATTGGGATTGGTATCCATCGAGGTATAAGGAGCAACCCCAAAGAAGCCTGCCTCGGGATTGACCGCATACAGTCGTCCATCGGGTCCAAACTTCATCCATGCAATATCATCCCCTACGGTTTCAACCTTCCAACCGGGAAGAGTCGGGATCAGCATAGCCAGGTTGGTTTTTCCACAAGCACTAGGGAAAGCAGCTGCAATATATTTTTTAACCCCTTGCGGATTGGTTATTCCCATAATAAGCATGTGCTCAGCCAGCCAACCCTCACGACGAGCCATATTTGAGGCTATACGCAAGGCAAAACATTTTTTACCCAGTAGGGCATTACCCCCATACCCTGAACCATATGACCAAATTTCATTGGTTTCGGGGAAATGTGAAATGTATTTTTGCTCAATAGGCGCACACGGCCATTTAACATCCTTCTGGCCGGGCTGAAGTGGATAGCCAACCGAATGAACGCACGGTACAAAATCACCCTTGTCCCCCAGAATATCCAGTACTTTCTTGCCCATGCGGGTCATTATGCGCATGTTTACAACCACATAGGGCGAATCGGTAAGCTGCACCCCAATGTACGAAATATGCGAACCCAGTGGACCCATGCTGAAGGGTATCACATACATGGTACGTCCCTTCATACAGCCCTTATAAAGTTTACGCATAGTTGCCTTCATCTCATCGGGTGCCACCCAGTTGTTGGTAGGACCAGCATCTTCTTTATTTTGCGTACAGATAAAAGTACGATTCTCTACCCGGGCAACATCGCTGGGATCACTCTGAAAATAATAACTATTGGGACGTTTTGCATCATTCAATTTAACTGCTGTCCCCGATTTTACCATTTCAGCCAGCAAACGTTGATTTTCTTCCTCCGAACCATCGCACCAATACACCTGGTCAGGCTCACACCATTCGGCCCATTCTTTCACCCACTCAATAAGCTTTTTGTTGTTTGTTATCATTTTATGCTATGTTTTAATGACATAAGATTTATTGTTATTTTTTGAACACAAAAATACAATTTACCCTTTAAAGAAAAAATTTTATTGTTATTTTTTTAACAAAAAAAATGCCATGTTTAGACAAAATTAGAATTTATTTTATTTTTTGGGAAAATAAGATTTTATATTCTCAATCAAAACTAATAAAAAATAGAATTAGGCACATGGTGAATGACACACATAAGGTTTAGACCTTTTCGTTTATTTGAAAATAATTTACAACATACTGATTATAAATTACTTATAACAAACGCTGAAGTCGCTAAGAAATGACGCAAAGATCGCATAGGAAAATGTAAGTGTCACCATTGACCAGATTGAGTATTGGAAAGTATCGGCAAAATTTATCCGCTGCGCGGATGTCGGGACCAACATTTACATGCGGCGAAGTCACAGACTTTGCCGATCAAAAGACTAACCCAGCAATGTAGTACCTGTGTAAAAATACATATACCCGAAAATCATAATCTTATAATTCTATACCGTCAAAGTCAGGAAGAACCACAGACTATGCTTAGTGAAGGAATTTGACAACAGTCCATGAATGTATTTTTCGCCATGTATGCGTATATTCCACCTATGGTTAAACCGTGATTCTTTGAATAAAATTGTTCGTATTTTTTGTAACACTTTAATGTTTGATACGTATGACAGTATCAAACATTACCATGTTTATAGGTATTATATAAAAAATCAGTTTACCCACAAAACACTAAGTTATGTATTTATCGAACCCTGATCAAATGCTTAACGAGTCTTCCTCTATTAAGGGACTGACCAATTCAATGGACGAAAGGCTTTTGTTTCAGGCGGGATTAATATTATATGTCTATTATCCTTCTTCACAGCAATGGGAAGGGAAAGGCAATTTTCAGAAAATCACAGGCGAAGAAGCGCTGGATTTGAGTCATTATTCTTTCGAACGGTTTATTGAACGGATCCATCCCGATGATAAGGAAAAATTTTTGCTGACCCACAACGAAGCCCGGGGTGGTCTTACTTCTTATTCTGTCCACTATCGTTTTAAGAAAAAAGATGGCAGCTATAGCCATTTATCCGACAATGGATGTTATTATACCGATGCTGAAAAGGTTCCGTATGCAATGGGGATAATATCGGATGTAACCCCACTGATTAATGCCCAGAAAATCAATGAGGCCAAGATACGTGTACAACATCTTTTCAATCAGATAGCCGCTCGTGCCCACGAGGTTGACAGTGCCGAAGAACTTATATTGCACTCAATCAGGCAGATTAGCGAATTTACGCACTGGCCTCTGGCTCATGTCATCATCTTTCAAGAACTAAATCATAGTCTAAAAATATCGCCATCGATTGTTTATTCCAGCTCACCACAACAATATCTACCCCTTATCGAACTGTTTCATCAGTCAACACCAGCACTTTCGGAATATCACCCACAGGTAATTACAGAAAAAAAAGCCCTACGGATAAAAGATATCCCGTTGCAAAAACATTATCCCTATCAACAATTAATTTCAGAAGCCGGTCTAAAACAACTGATACTTTTCCCTTTGATTTTTTCCAATCGGGTAGTTGGTATTATAGAATTTTATGTTGGAGAATCTGAACAGCCCGAAGAATGGATGTCGGAGTTGATGGAACAAATAAGTACCCAACTGGGGATTATTGTGGAGTTAAAGGCCTCGATAGAGCAGTTGCGTAAATTGTCAATGGCCATTGAACAAAACTTTACATCCATCGAAATAACGGATGCCAATGGAATCATTGAATATGTCAATCCGATCTTTATGCAGGTAACCGGTTACACTGCCGATGAAGTTATAGGCAAAAAACCATCGATACTCAAATCGGGCATACATCCCCCCGAATTCTATGAACAACTCTGGCAAACTATAGCATCGGGGAATCGCTGGCAGGGGGAAATATGCAATCGTCGGAAAGACGGAAGCTTATTCTGGGAGCAGGTTACCATTTCGCCGGTAAAAAATGCGCGGCAGGAGATCATCAATTATGTAGCCGTCAAGTTCGATATCACCGCCAAGAGACAATACGAGGAGCAGCTGCGAAAAGCAAAGGAAGAAGCGGATGCCGCCAACCGGGCTAAGAGCGAATTTCTGGCCAACATGAGCCACGAAATTCGTACCCCCATGAATGCTATATTGGGATTTACCGAAGTACTTTCGCAAAAAATTACCGACGAACAGTTAAAATCGTACCTTGACTCAATAAAAAGTAGCGGAAAAAGTCTGCTTACCCTCATCAACGACGTCCTTGACCTATCGAAGATAGAAGCAGGCAAGATGAAACTTTCCCGTGAGTTTATCGACCCGTTTGTACTATTCAAAGATGTAGAATACCTGTTTTCTTTACGTGCCCAGGAAAAGGGACTAGAATTTAAAGTAATCACCGACCTGAACATACCCATGGGGATTGAGATTGATGAGGTCCGTCTGCGGCAGATTCTGATCAATCTTATTGGCAACGCCATTAAATTTACCGAGAAAGGTAGTGTCATTGTCCATGTATCGGCTTTCCCCATCTCAACCGAACGGGTTGATTTAAAAATAACCGTAAAAGACACCGGTATTGGCATTGAACCTCAACATCTGCAAAAGATTTTTGAACCCTTCACCCAACTCGAAAGCGCCTCGACCAAACGATTCGGAGGTACAGGACTGGGATTGACTATAACTAGGCGTTTAGTTGATTTAATGGGAGGCGAAATTTCAGTGGAAAGTGAATTAAACAAAGGAACGGTCTTCACAGTACTTTTAAAAAATATCCCATGCACCAGCCGACGTCAGCAAAACATGGAAATGACTAATATCGATCCACGCAGAATTAAGTTTCATCCTGCGCTGGTAATTATTGCCGACGATGTGGATAATAACAGAAAATATTTGAAAACCGTAATACAGGATACCCAACTGGAGGTGTTGGAAAGTATCAACGGGATGGAGACCTTTGAGCTTGCCAAAGCCCGCCGCCCCCAGTTGATCATCACCGACCTTAAAATGCCTGGACTCAACGGTTTTGAACTACTTTCGAAGCTCAGGAACGACCCCCTAACCCGACACATTCCGGTAATTGCCACAACCGCTTCAGCCAGCATCGAAGAACAGGATAAGCTCAAAGTACATCGTTTTGACGGAATACTTATTAAACCCATTCAGATAAATGATGTATACATTGAACTGATGCGATTCCTTCCCCACGAAATTATCGAAGAGGACGGAAATAAGGACAACACGGCCGACATTGCCATTGTTGCTAAAACCGATTCCGACATCCGTGTAGTCAAAGCGATACTCGAAAGCGAGATGATGACCCTGTGGAAAAACTTCGAAGAACAGCAACCCCTATCGGAAGTAGAAAGCTTTGCCTCCCAGATAAAAGAACTGGGGAAAAAATATGATCTGGAAATTCTGATCAGTTACGGTAACCGTCTTTTGATGGCTGTCAACAATTTCGATATCGACCTGATGCTAAAAATTCTTGCTGATTATCCAAAATTATTAAATACCTTTAAAGTAGTAACCGAAGAATAAAAAAAGCAACATGAGCGGGTTTGAACCAAAAAAATTTTCCATTCTGATGGTGGATGATAACCCCAAAAATCTTCAACTTCTGGGTACCACGCTCAGAAACGAGGGGTATCAGGTCGAATTCGCCACAAATGGTCGGATAGCCCTTAACTGGGTGAATAAAAAAAACTTTGATCTGATTTTGCTCGACATTATGATGCCGGAAATGTCGGGATATGAGGTGTGTGAGCAAATCAGAAAAATAGAAGCATACAACGACGTGCCCATTGTGTTTCTGACGGCAAAAACAGAAAAAGAAAGCGTAGTGTATGGTTTTAAACTCGGTGCACAGGACTATATCACCAAACCTTTCGATACAGCCGAATTGCTCGCACGGGTACGCACCCACCTTGAACTTCGGTACCACAAGTTAGAACTGATAAATATCAATAAACATCTCGAAGAACTTGTCGAAGAACGAACCCGCGAACTGAATATCCTTAATCAGAGACTGCAAAAAGCGAATGAAGAACTACGAACGCTCGATAAAGCTAAATCTGAGTTCCTTCACATCATTGCCCACGAAATACGAACCCCGCTCAATGGCATCAAGGGATCAATCGACATAATCAAAGAACTTAATGAGCATAACTCGTTCGGTTCATTATTCAGTATACTGGAGGAGTCGGTGAACCGGCTGGAAAGATTTTCACTATTTGCCCTGAAAATCACACAGTTACAGACGGGGAAATACGAACTCGACCTCCAGCCAATTGCTCTAAACTCACTGGTACAACAGATTCTACAAAAATTCAGAGAAGCTATCCAGAAAAAACAATTAAAAATTACTGTACATCTTTCAAAGGAGCTTTTTATTACAGCCGATTGGGAACTTATCAATACATGTTTTTCGGCTATTATTGACAATGCGGTGAAATTTACTCATTCATCGGGGAATATCATGATTGAAGGAGAAGAAGGAGAAAATCACATTTTGGTAAAAATCACCGATGAAGGACCGGGTTTTTCGGAAAAAGCGATGCAGAACCTGTTCAAACTTTTCAGTCCGGGCGAACGTCATATCAATGAAAACGAGGGTATTGACCTAGCCATGGCCAAGCTGATTATGGATGCTCACAAAGGAGAGATACAAATCAATAACTATTCGGGGGGAGCAGTCGTAAGCCTGATTTTTCCCAAAACCGAAAGTACTATCAATGAGTTTTCCAATAAAGCTGAAAATGTTTTATAAAATAGCATAGCCCCGGCCTCTATTGCCAGGGCTAAGGACAAACATGAAAATCGGCTTTTAGACTTTATACATTGTAGGTAGTAGAGGCCGTATTTCCTCCCCTTCCGGTCCAGTTGGTATGAAAAAATTCTCCTCTGGGTTTATCGATCCGCTCATAGGTATGGGCACCAAAATAATCGCGCTGCGCCTGAATAAGGTTAGCAGGCAATGATTCACTGCGATAACCGTCGAAATAGGCCAGAGCAGAGGCAAAGGCAGGTACAGCAATACCGTTCAGAGCGGCCGTAGCAACAACCTCGCGCCATCCCTTCTGAGCCTGCAACAGCTTTTCGCGGAAAAACTCATCAAGCAACAGATTATTAAGCTGTGGATTTTTGTCGAAAGCCTCCTTAATTTTACCCAGGAATACCGATCGGATGATACATCCACCGCGCCACATGAGCGCAATATCCCCATAGTTCAGATCCCATTTATATTCCTGGGCTGCCGCCCTCATCAGCGCAAATCCCTGTGCATACGATACTATCTTTGAGGCAAAAAGGGCATTTTCGAGGTAGTTGACAAACTCCTGCTTATTGCCCGAAAACGATACTTTAGGTCCGTGTATCAACCTTGAAGCAGCCACACGTTCCTCCTTTATAGCCGACAAAGAACGGGCAAAAACAGCCTCAACAATCAACGTCACGGGAACGCCCAGTTGCAAAGCTTCAATACCCGTCCATTTACCGGTACCCTTCTGGCCAGCAGCATCCAATATTTTATCAACCAGGTAACTGCCGTCGGGCTCACGATACGCAAGAATATCGCCGGTTATTTCAATCAGGTAGCTATCCAGATCCCCTTTATTCCACCGACGAAAGATGTCGGACATTTCGCTGTTTGACAGGCCAAGCAAATCGCGCATGAGGTAATATGCCTCGCTGATCAGCTGCATATCGCCGTATTCGATGCCATTATGCACCATTTTAACAAAATGGCCTGCCCCATTTTCTCCAACCCATTCGCAGCACGGTACATTTCCGTCGACCTTTGCAGCAATAGCCTGAAAGATAGGTTTAACGTATGGCCATGCTTTGGGTGACCCTCCGGGCATGATGCTGGGTCCGAGCAAGGCACCTTCCTCTCCTCCCGACACACCGGTCCCGATAAAAAGTAAACCCTTGCTTTCGAGATATTGCGTACGACGTATGGTATCGGCAAAATAAGAGTTCCCTCCATCAATCACAATATCGCCAGGTTCGAGATAAGGGATCAGTTGTTCAATAAGTTCGTCCACTGGTTTGCCAGCCTTAACCATCAGCATGATCTTACGCGGACGATCAAGCGACTCCACCAGTTCTTTGATGGTATGTGCCCCCCGGATATTTTTACCTTTGGCCCGGCCATTGATAAAAGCATCGACCTTGTCGGTTGTGCGATTGTACACAGTCACCGTAAAGCCTTTGCTTTCCATGTTCAGTACCAGATTTTCGCCCATTACGGCCAAACCTGCCAGCCCGATATCAGACAATTGTTTCATAGGTATATAATTTAATGATTACTATTTGATCCAAAAATACTTTTAGATTACTGAATCCCTTCACTCGGCGAAGTCTGTGACTTCGCCATACGTATATAGCGGTCTCCCCACCGCATAAAGTTCTATTTTGTGCCTTTTGCTCGCCCCCCTAAAAATATCTTTTGTTTTTTGTAATGCAACGCATTATGAAAGTTTTATCCAAAAAAATTTTTACATCCTCTGCGTAAGTCTTTGCATTCGTTGTGATTTTATACATATTACTTTTTTCAAAATTGTGCATCGGGTTAATCTGTAAATCAGGGTTCAGAGGTATGTATATTCATTAACCTGCTTCCATGCTATCGGTCAACATCCAAAAATCTGTTTTTCCATGCCCATAGCCCAAGGGCCGGATTTGAGATAAAAAAAACGTCCTCACCATTAATTCTGTTCATTCCTTCACGCATCTTATCGGGAGAATAGATTTTGACCATCTCATCGTAAGGAACATAATTAAAGCCTACATTTTCAATGTCATTTTTGGCAAGCAACCGGGTACAATAAGTGATTTTAAAACGACCTTCGGAACTGCCGTGAATCAGATGAGCAGCAGCCCCAAGATTTTGTTGCAGTTCAGCATTTTGTGCAACTGCCCTAATCGTAGCGTCTGTACCTTTATAGCCGAACCGACGGATAAGCTGGTCAATTTTAGAATCTTCGCCAAAGCATTCGACCGCCGGAGCGAGCACAATAAGTTCGGCGTTATCGGCCAGAGCCATACGGGTACGGTATATGCTTTTATTTCCGAGCCATGTACTCTTATATTCATCAGCAGGTAGATAAACGACCACCTTTTTCAGTGGGGTATCCAACATCTGAAAGTTAACCTTTAACGACAATTCGGCTGCCTTCTCAAACACTTCCGTACCGTGTCCTATAAACAAGCCTTTGACAACAAGCTGGTGATTACTGTTATGTCCAATCACTGTAAGAATGTACAGAATAGGTAAATGGGAGAGATATTGCTGCTCGGCATAATTAAGCAGTTGTCTTACGGGATTTTGGCTTCTTCCCATAATACGTTCCATACCATAGGCAGCACCGAGGAAATGACTTTTATTGATAGCCTCGGCCCCTCCAGTGCCTACCAGAATATTCTTGTTGTAATTAGCCATACCGGTAACTTCGTGAGGTACCACCTGACCGATCGACAGAATAAGGTCGTGCTGACCATAATAAATGAGTCGGCTCACCTGCACGGGCCAGTCGTAACTTACACGGCCGTCGGAAATAGTACGTATAAAATCTGCTGAGATTCTGCCAACCTCAACAACATCGTTACGCCAGTCGTGCACCCGAAAGACGTGGGCAGGTATACCCTCAAACATATTGGCTATTTCGGCTTCCGACATGGGTTTGTGCGTACCCAGTGCTGGCAAAATATCGGCAACCCGATCACGAAAGTAGTTATAAGCCATGGTGGTAAGCTCTCCAGCCATGGAATGACGACGCGTAAAATCCGGAGGCAGAATCAACACCCTATTTCGTTGGCCCAGCTTGTCAAAAACCGCATATAGTGCCTCCTGCATTTCGCGGAGTGATATTTCATCATGTTCCGATCCTCGTTCAAAATAAATCATAGCGATACTCTATTAGCGAACAACACGAGCATTTCCTGCCCAGATGCTCCAGATTTGATCTTCGTTCAGGGGCTGAATATAATCCGTCACCACAGTAACTGCAATGGCGCCGCAAGCCCAGCCAAACCGGAGGGTTTTATCCATCTCCCATCCTTTCAGCAAACCGTATAAAATACCGCCTGCAAAAGCATCCCCTCCGCCGATTCGGTCGAGCACATCTATAGGTCGTGCCGGGACTTCGTGCCAGTGAGTTCCGTCAAAAAGTAGCGCCCCCCACAGATGTTTGTTGGCACTAATAGTCTCGCGCAATGAAGTGGCAAAAATTTTTACCTCAGGGTAATGCTGGCGAATATGGGTTATAGCATCTTTATATTGGTTACAACGACTTTGCATGTCGTCATCGCAGGGCGGGATCTGTTCACCCAGACACTTTACCAAATCGTCGGTACCGGCAAAAAGGAAATCGGAATGCCCAGCAATATGCTGGAATACCTGCTGAAGTTCCGATTCACGGTTTTGCCAGAAGGAAGGGCGGTAATTCATATCGAACGATATACGCGTACCGTTTTTTTGGGCTATTTCAATCAGGCTGAGGCAGAACTTTGCCGTTTGCGGAGAAATGGCAGCAATCAGCCCCGAAAGATGCAGCAGCTGCACGCCTTCTTTTTCAAATATTCTGACAAGGTCAAAATCCGTAGAACACAGGGTAGCACCCACTTCCCCTGCACGATCGTTATGCACACGGGGAGCACGAGGGCCAAAACCCATATCCGCAATGTTGAACTGATGGCGAAAACCCCACGGTCCTCCCTGGGGCACCTCGCGGGCTTCAACATCAAAACCCCGGGAACGCAGATTGTACTTGATGAACTCTGCAATAGGGCTATCCTCAACCAGACGCGTAAGTACCTTTACCGGCATTCCAAGATAAGCCAGCACACTGGCCGTATTGGTCTCCGCACTGGTAGCCTGCATTACATAACGATCGCTACAATGAACAGGCTGCCGGTCAACTGGAGTAAGCCGCACCCCCATACTCGTGGGCACCAACAAAGCATATCGACAGTCGGATGAAAAAAACATCGGCCATTATTTTATAACCACAGCAAAAGTACAAAATCGCCTTATAAATATCAGAAAAACTTCTTTTGTTAGCTATCTCCCATGAAACGACGCTGTTGACGCTGTATACACAACAAACCAAATGGAAATTTTATACATGCGAGTTCCATCCGGCCGACCAGCTAATAAAAGAAGATAAGTATAACCAAATGTAAGTCAGTAATTTATAAAATTATTTTCGAATAAACGGAAAGGCATAAACCGCATGTGTATCATTCACCATGTGCCTTATTCAATTACTTTTTTATCGGACAATAGTGATATTATTCAAATAATAATAATATAAAATCATTTTTCTTTGAAAAATACAAAAAAGATTTAATTTTAGGAATCAAAATGCAATTACAAAATAAATGGTAAGATGGAAGTTAAAGGCACCTCAGTCAGATCGGTAATAGAATTTATTGACAAGTTTTACCCTACCCGCAAACAAGAGTGGATCAATGCATTGCCTGCTGAATCAAAAAAAATCATGACGGGATTTCTATTCACCAACAACTGGTATCCGATAAAGGAGTCCCTGATAATACCCATGCAGACGATAAGTAAGATTTTTTTTGGGGGTGACGACGTTAAAACCGCCCGCACCATGGGTCAATACAGTGCCGATGTTGCACTGGGAGGAGTGTACCGGTTCTTCATCAAATTCGGCTCCCCCCAATATATCATCGAAAGAGGAAGTAAGGTATTTGCCACCTACTTCCAACCTTCGGAGCTGATAGTTATTAATTCCGAGAAAAATGGCATTGTGGTTCACCTAACGATATTCCCCGAGTCGGCCACCATTCTCGAAGAAAATATTGCCGGCTGGATGGAACGCGCTTTAGAGAAGTCGGGGTGTAAGAATGTTAAGGCTACCATTACCCGTTCTATTGCTAAAGGAGATAAAATTACGGAATTCGTCATTCGATGGGATTAATTGTATAATTCTGGGAAATTATTCACCCAAACTATTGTTAGATTACCGGCTACATTTTTTTGTTTTACAAATATTATTTTTTAATAACTTGGCCTGATGGAACTCACAAGTTCGTTTTTGGGGTTGTTTGAGAGGCAACTCATCTGGGGTGTCCATCCGAAAATATTTTTATAAATTACTAACTTCTATTTAGATATATTGACTTATTTTTGTTAAGTTTTTAACCGGGAGGAATTAGCACGGTTGGAATTTTTCAGCTGTGTTTGGTCTTTTTCCAAAAATAACATTACGCATGAGGTGGATCAGAGGTTTGATATTGGTATTAAGCATTCTTGCCGGCCATATTAGGGAAACTTTTGCCCGTGAAACTATAGTTTTCAAATTTGATATAGCACAAGAGATTATGCCAGGGGCATGGCAGGTAACCAAAAGAGCAATAGCCCAGGCTGAATCGATAAATGCGGATTATATACTGATACGCATAAACACTTATGGAGGATTGGTCAACACGGCCGACTCCATTCGTACGCGGATACTCAACTGTCGTATTCCAGTGCTGGCCTTTATAGATAATAATGCGGCCTCGGCAGGGGCGTTAATTGCCATTGCGGCCGATAGCATTTACATGCGTAAGGGGGCCAGCATAGGAGCAGCCACCGTGGTCGATCAGGAGGGTAAGGTTGTGCCCGATAAGTATCAAAGCTATATGAGAGCGATCATGCGTTCTACGGCACAGGCACATGGGAAAAAGCCCGTCCTGAAAGGAAAAGACACCGTATGGATATGGCATCGCGACCCCGATATTGCCCAAGCCATGGTCGATCCACGGATTGCAATCAAGGGAGTCAACGACTCGGGTAAAGTACTTACGCTAACCACCGCCGAAGCTATAGCCGTAGGATATTGCGAAGGCGAAGCCGAAAATATCAAAGAAGTACTTCAGCAAGCAGGTATTGCCAACTATCGTATTGTTGAATATCATGCCTCACTGTTCGACAAACTGATTGGATTTTTTAGCCATCCCCTTGTTCAGGGGATCCTGATCATGATTATCGTCGCCGGAATATACTTTGAATTACAAACCCCTGGGATTGGTTTCCCGCTTATTGCCGCAATCGCTGCGGCGGTGCTGTATTTTTCGCCTCTTTACCTTGAGGGATTGGCTCAACATTGGGAAATTCTGCTGTTTATTGCAGGTCTTATCTTGTTGGCAGTGGAAATATTTCTCATTCCCGGATTCGGCGTAACCGGAATCTTAGGGATAACCCTGGTGATTATTGGCCTGACCATGGCAATGGTCGAAAAATTACCCGATGAACCTATCCGCATTCATTTTCTTACGCCTGTGCTAAAAGCATTTGTTACGGTGATACTGTCAATCACTATTTCCCTTGTATTGTCTATATATCTGAGTTCTAAAATTATCGGACATAAACAGTTTCGGCTTGCACTTCAAACCGAACAAAAACGTAACGAAGGTTTTGTAGGTGTAGAAGCAGATATACTCTCGGGCATGATAGGAAAGACGGGCAAAACCATAACCGTTTTGCGCCCCGGCGGAAAAATTGAAATCGACGGAGATATATACGATGCGGTTTCGGAATCGGGATTTATAGAACCCAACACGGCGGTTAAAGTCATCAAAACCATGGCAGGTCAGCTTTATGTAGTAAAACTATGAACAATACCAGAAATTTCAATATCAGGGTATATGCTATTATTTTCAATGACGATGATTCGTCGGTACTGGTTGCCGATGAATTTCAGAAAAATATGTTTATGACCAAATTTCCCGGTGGCGGATTGCACTACGGCGAAGGCACCCTGGAATGTCTGCAGCGGGAAATAGAGGAAGAACTAAACGGACGGCTGACCGACATCACACACTTTTACACCACCGATTTTTTTCAGCAGGATGCTTTCCACCGGCATTTACAGCTGATAAGCATTTACTACAAGGCGCATCTGATCAGCGACAAACAATTTCCCACCTCTCTCACCCCTGTCGGCAGCGAAGAAAACCAAAAACTTTCCAACGGTTACATAGCTTTTCGCTGGGTACCGCTAAATGCGATCAACAAGAAAATGTTTACCTTCCCCATCGATCAGTATGTATGTGATCTACTGAAAAAGTAGTCTATTGCTGTTTGCTTTTTTCGAGTGCAGGCGCATATTTCTTCAGCAGCAAGGCGAAGACCATTCCCATGATACCACAAGCCGAAAAAATCCACATCCCTGGCAAGTACCCCTGAGGATTAGCCGGACCGGCTGCAAATATATCGTTTACGCCCCCAATGAGCAGATTAAAAGAGAACAGCCCAACATTCTGGATAAGAGTCATCAGTCCATAGGCAGTACCCAGTTTAGAGGCATCGACAACATAAGCCACCGAAGGCCACATAACCGCAGGAATAAGCGAAAATGCCAGTCCCATCATCGACATAGGTATAAAAAGGTTGGTCGGCAGCACCGAATCAATTTTAAGCAGATCGAAACGGATGTGAATACTTGCGGGCAGATGTAACCAGCCACTGAGATTTACCCCATAACCCATGAGCAAATACACAGGAATTATCAGCAGTGATCCCAGAAACATAAGGGTAGCTCTACGCCCCACCTTGTCGGACAGAGCACCAAATATTGGCGTAAAAATCATGGCCGACAGCGTAAGTAAGCTCGATAATAGCCCACCGGCATCGCGTGTAGTATGATGTACATGCTGAAAAAATTTCACTGCAAAGGTCTGAAAGGGAAACATAGCCGAATAAAAGACGACGCATAGCAGGCTAATAAACCAGAATGAAACAGGAAACTGAAACACTTTTTTGATTTCGATTTTATCGGTATTGCCCTCTTTGGGCATCTGATAATGTTTTTCAGCCCAGTAATCCACCATACTGTACAATGCAATACAAAGCAGCGCCATCGTTCCAGCAACTGCCGAAATAATCAGGGGATATTGCCAGCCCATTTGATAGAGTTCGCGTGCCCAGCTGGGAGAATTAAGGGCCATGAACGAACCCAATCGGGCAATGGTGAGGTTTAGTCCGAAAGCCAGTGCAAACTCCTTACCCCTGAACCAACGGGCAATGGAAGTAGTAATGGCCACAATCATAGATTCGGCGCCCAGCCCAAAAATCAACCGTCCCGTTGCCATCACAGCCAGCTTTCCACTCAGACTTGTCAGCAAAGCACCGGCCATTATCAGAAAAGCAAAGATGAATCCAGCCTTTCGTATGCCAATACGGTCGATGATGATCCCGCCTATCAGCACCATAATTACATTGGGCAGACTGTATATTGCATTTAAAGTACCAATGGCAGTATCGGAAAAACCAAGCTGTTGTTTCAACAGGTCGGCCAGTGGGCTAATGCTGTCGTAAATATAATAATTGCCCATCATGGCTATGCTCACGATGAACAAAACCAGCCAGCGCAGCCATGCCGGAGGAGTTGTTTTTACGGGTTGTGTCATAGACATAAAATTTTAGGTTTACTGATAACGTAACTTGCGTCCGGGCCGAAGAAGGGTTTTCGGGGTAATATGATTAAGTTTACACAAATGTCGCACAGTGGTATGATATCGTCGGGCAATTTTGTACAAAGTATCGCCTTTGCGGATAGTGCAATATTTGGCTTTTCGCAATTCAATCAGATATTCAAAATTGGCCCGTGTAAGGACAAGTGTGTCAGCTTTGAGCTGGTAATTATTGAAATCAATGAAATAATTAGGATCAAAAGGTTCGCCGCGATAACGTATTTCGAAATGCAGATGTGAACCGGTAGATCGGCCGCTGTTTCCGCCCAAGCCGATAATATCCCCAGCCTTAACCTTTTGCATGGGAGCAACCATTATTTTCGATAGATGTCCGTAGATAGTTTCCAGCCCAAAGGGATGTCGGATCACCACCACATTACCAAATCCCCTCCGATCGTACTTGGTAATTCGCACCACACCATCGAAAGCAGCACATACCGGATCACCCTTATACAGCTTAATATCCACACCATAATGAAAAATGTAGCGACGAGGCCCAAAATTACTGGTAACATAATTTCTAAACGGATGACAATAGCGTAGGCCGTTGAGACTCGAATCGTTAAGGGGTATACGTATGGTATCGGTCATCGATTTTGAATCGAATCGTCCCGAATTAATCATCTTACAATCCCAGTAAAAAGTATCAACCCCCATAAATACGGTATCGAGATAAAGCTGAAACTCATTTTCCTGTTCCTCAACTACCTGGGTGCTATCCTCTGTAACTGGTTCAGTGGGGGTTTCTTCTTGGTCAGTAGCCCCGACCATCAAATAATTTGCTGCAAGAAAAAAAATAACAATCAACAACTTTAACTTCATCCGTAAATAATTTTATAAGCCACTAACTACTTTTGGTTATACTTATCTTCTTTAATTAGCCTCTCGGCCGGATGGAACTCGCAAGTTTAAAATTTCCATTTGGTTTGTTGTGTTTACTGCATCAACAGGGTCGTTTCATCGGACGGATTAATTTTTTCGGGTCAATACAGTTTTCTTTTTAGCTATCAAAAGATTCGACGGATTGGAATAACCTATGCGGAAGGGTAACGGTTTAACCTTTGTGGTTCTGAAAAATTCGAAATAATCGGGCTCATAAAACTCCGCAAACAGCTTGATAGGGCGAGTATACTGTCCATATCCCTGCAGTTCCCACACATTTTTATCGAAATATTTAAAGGCTATCCCCGAATCATCCTGTAGGATAAAAATCGAGTGTGTGAGACAAATGTTGCGGATAAACGAGAAATAGGATTTGTGCATCAGATATGTAGCCGATTTCACCATGGTAACGCATGAACTATCCAGCCGGGAAAGGAAATTAGCAACAGTTGCATTCTTGTTCAGTGCAGGATCAGCCAGGTTGGTGGAAAGGTAGAACAATGTTCTGGGAGCAACATCGCCTTTGGCTGAGTATTTAATTTCTACGACCTCTGCAACACGTCGTCCCGCATAGGGCAAAGGCATCAAAGTGCCATCAGGTCGAATTTTATGGTAAGTTACCGAAAGGACTGTCATCTGTGATCGTGCCAGGAAAAGGAGCAGTATAGGTGTAGTGCCATCAATTACTTGGTTGGCCAGCTCTTTATTCATATCGAGCGTACGAAAGAAACTCAGCTGCATAACATCTTCGATAGCATGCTTGTACAGTTCCAACGTCTTCTGCAAGCTATCATTGCTTCGGGGAAAAACAGGAATGCTACCGGGTTTTTCGAGCCCTATCAATACCATTTTTCGGACATTGGGAAAAAAGATATGGGCAAAAAGAAAATCGGGACCACTGAAGGGATAAAAAAGAGTTCCTACCGTATCAAAAGGCGGTGTAATCTCTCTTTGAGCAAACATTTTGAAATTGACAGCCACTTTTTCAAATTTCGCCCAACCCTGATCCAACTCATTTTGATAACGTTTCCATGCAGGAGTTTGTGTCAAAGGTTTCAGGGGAGAATGATCCGACGGTTCGAAACCAGCAATAAAAAGAGCGACATCATTAATATTTCTGTCGCTTGTCTCTAAGTCATGGCCTTTCGCATTCTTAACGTCAGCCTGACCAAATACCAACGTTGGGCATAAAATGCCAGCTAAAGCAAGTACTGTTAATCTCATACGGTCGTTTCTTTTTTTCTTTCGTACCAAAAATTAAGGAAATAGATAATTATTCCCGAGAATAATGTAATAAATCCCATAAGCGATTCAAAGGGACGACTAAAAATAAGATATATCAGGGTTAGCAGAATTACAGCAAGGTAAATGAGCGGTACAAAAGGATACCCCCATGTGCGGTACGGACGTTCAGCAGTTTTGAACTTAATACGATGCACAAATACACCAAGTACAGCCAGGAAAGTAAAAAGGTTGAGGGTAAATCCTGCATAGGTAAGCACACTTTCGAAGGTAGAAGTAAGAATCATAAAAAAGCTGATGGAAAACTGGAGGAGGATAGCATACACGGGGGTTCCCCGTTTCGATCGTTCGGCCAAAAAACCAAGAATTTTATAATCTTCGCCCATCACCTGTGTAACCCGTGGTCCAACAAAAACCATTGAACTAATCGTAGAAATGAGCAATATTGATATAAGCATGGCCATGATACGGCCACCTGCCGAACCAAAGATCTTGGCCGCTGCGATATAACCCACCTCGAGCTGCCCTTTAAGTTCGATGGCAGGTGTGGTAAGCAGAAAAGTCAGGTTTAGTAGAAAATACAAAAGAGTAACAATAACTGTACTTATAAGCAAAGAAAGGGGCAACGTACGTTGCGGATTTTCTATTTCACTCGCAATGTAGGCCGAGGCATTCCAACCCGAAAAAGCATAGGTAACATAAATTAGAGAAATATAAAATCCGGGCTGATACAATTCCTTTAAACGAAAACTCTGAAACGACGATGAAAAACTCTGAAAGTTTTCGGTAAGCAAAAAACCACAGCTAATAAATACGAGGATGAGTATAACTTTAAAACTGGTGAACACTACCTGAAATCGTGCTCCCAGCTTAACATCAAGTGCATGAATAAGGGTAATAACCAATAATACCGATAGCGCAATATTTTGCGGAGACAACGAAGGGAAAATCCGTGAGGTATAACTCCCCAGCGCCATAGCTGCCAATGCTACCGGTGCAGCAAAACCCACTGTAAGCGATACCCAACCCGACAAAAAACCTACCCATGGTCGGTATATCACGCTAAGATAATGGTATTCGCCACCCGAACGGGGCATCACCGCCCCCAATTCCCCATACACCAACGCCCCACCTAAAGCTATGACCCCTCCCAATATCCAAAGCAACAGTATGGTGATAACATTCTCGGTAACATTCAACTGGTAACCCAGCGACGTAAATACACCGGTACCAATCATATTGGCTATCACAAACGATACGGTGGTCCATAAACCTATTTTCTGAACCGAACGAATGCTGTCGGACGACATGAGTTTTTAATTTAGCCGCTAATGTAATACTTTTTTTTATCCAGCCATTTGTCAATAAGATTTTTTAACCTTCAGCCATATTCAAATGCAAAAGGCAAAAATTATAAGGGGTGATTGGTACTCATTAACATAAAATCAAATACAAGACGGAAAAGCGTTCGTTTTGATACTAATCCTAATTTGCGTGCATCTGACAAATAATCAAATTTACCCTCGCCCCATTTAAATATTTTTTCAACCGCAAATAATTTTATAAGTTACTGACTTCCATTTGGTTATACTTACCTTCTTTTATTAGCCACTCGGCCGGATGGAACTCGCATGTATAAAATTTCCATTTGGTTTGTTGTGTTTACTGCATCAACAGGGTCGTTTCAACCCATTAAAAATTTTGTCCCTCAGTAATAGTTTCAGGGAAAAATGCCACGAATGTTCGATTGGCTCTGGCAGGTGTATTTTACCTACCTCCATCGGTACGGAAGGGGGAAGCGGGCAAACCTTCCTGATTGCATAAATTGGCACCGTCGGGGTTATCGGCCCAGGCATACCTTACAGCAACCGGATGCGGGATACTCTCGTGCCAAACCACCACCTGATTGTTTTCTATGGCTGCATGCGCCCAGACAAATTTCATGTCGGCCCCGGCTATGGCAAACTGACGGAGTTCTTTACCATCGCAGGTGGTCAACCCACCATCTACATGAGTAAAAGTCAGCACCACCTTATTCCCCTTGACTTCCATCGACTGGTATATAGGCCCCATTCCAACGATAGAGGTGTCGCCATAAGCTACCCGACGGGCTGCCAGTGCCAGACGGAACCCAACCGTTTTTTTATTGAGAGGGTGTATGTCGTTCCACTCACCCACATCGATGGTAACGGCCATTCCCGTATGGGGAACATTAAGGGTCTTCAACTGAGCCTCCCGCAACAATGCCCACTTACTTTCCGTGGGCTCGTTTTTAGGTTCAAGAAAATTTGGTAGCTGTACATAAATAAAAGGCAGGTCGGGTTGATTGAAAGCTGACCTCCAACTGCTAATCAACGCCGACAAAAGTTCGTGATATTCTTCGGATCTTTCAACATTTGATTCCCCCTGATACCACAGTACCCCTTTGAGGCCAAAACCAGCAAGTGGACCAATCATGGCATTGTACAACCCCATGGGCTTCCATTGGATAAATGTCTGTGGCGGTAAAGGCTCTGCAATAGCCCCCACCTGACACAGCCATTCGCCCTTTAAATCAAATTTGGCATGATCAAATACGAGTTCGTAAGGCTTGTCGGGAACAAAACCACCCGTGTAGGAATTTGCAATTACCTTCACTGCAATCGTGTTTCTCCCTGCTACCAGTATCCCGGCCGGTACCGGGTAACGTCGGGGAGGGTATTGATAGGAAGTAGTACCAACAAACTTACCATTGATAAATACCGAATCGGCATCGACAATCCGACCGAGAATCAACAGGGCAGTCCTACCCGACAATGAATCGGGGATCCATATTTCCCTGCGAAACCATACCGTACCACATAATTTCCCCAGTGGTTGAGGGTTCCAGTAACCGGGAACCGATGTTCGGACCCAGTTTTTTGTATCAATATCTGGCAGAAACCATTCCTTGCCGGGTTGAGCATAACCTTTATCCTTTTGTTGTAACTCGCTGTACCACTTTTGTGTTCGCTGACGATCGGCCTGCTGAATCGACAGAATAAGACTACTATCCCTGAATCGTCGGCCTTCGTTAAGATAGCCAGGAAACCCCGACAGTGCCTCCTCGCTTAGCCATGCTTCGATAGGAGAACCACCCAGACTTGCATTGATAATACCTACCGTTACCCCGTATCGCTGATGTATCTCTTTGGCAAAAAAATAGGCAACTGCCGACATAGACAACACCTGTTGCGGATCAACACTCACCCATTGACCCGAAGACAAATCGGCCTGGGGTGCATTAAAATTATACTTTTTGGGCACTTCGAAATAACGAATGCCGGGATAATTTGCCTGTGCTATCTCATCCGGATACACCCAGCTTACCCGACGCATGGGAAGTTCCATGTTCGACTGGCCGGAACATAACCATACATCGCCAATCCACACATCGTTCACCTCAATTTTATTGGTGCCACTAAACATCATCACGTACGGGCCTCCTGCCGGTAATGGCATCAGGGTAGCTTTCCATCTACCCCCCTGATCAGCAACAACGTTTGCCTCCCGCGTATGTAACCTGATGTTGATTTTTTCACCCGGCGCAGCCCATCCCCACAACGTAATAGGCATATCACGCTGCAATACCATGCCATTGCTTATCAAACGAGGTAAACGTATTTCGCCCCATGCCGAAATAGTTATGCATACGGCAAAACCTACCAACAAAATCATTTTCCGGAAATTGTCAAGACTTGCATACAGTTGCCGTCCAAACAAAGAATACAGATTCATAATCGTTTTCTTTTACAAAATATTTAAAAAATGTACATGTCTTAATAACACGCATGTCTTTTTTAGGCACAGATCAGCAAGCAAATGCTTTATCCTAAAATTTTACACTTACCTATAGGTAAAAAACTACGCTGGTTTAAATATATTTTGCCGCTTCACGCAGGGTTAATTTCGATAGTTCTGACCTGTTGTTGTCGATATAATTCCTTACCCAGAGGGGATTGGTTTTGCTGTATTGTCGCAATATCCATCCCATAGCCTTATCGATAAAAAACTCACCGCTACCCCGATTGTTGGCCAGAATCTGTTCCAGCACAGCAGTATTGGTTTTTTCACGGTACATCAACTGAAACAGGATGGCTACACGCCTGATCCAAATATTATCGTTGCGGCTCCAGTCAATCATCACCAGGATAAGCTGAGGATAACGTTCGACCAGCATACCTGTTACTTTACTTAGGTGGTCAACGGTATCCCACCACGATTTGGTTTCAATAAGGTCCATAATTTTAGCCAGATCGGAAGCCTCCATTTTTTTGACTACTTTTACCAGATAATCGATTGCTATGTATTGAGCCTCTCTGTATGATTTTTCCCAGAATGCCGACACAAAATTCCAGTCGATATGCGACTCTTTTGCAGCTTCCTTCAAATAGGGCCTGCTGAGAGCAGCTAACTGCGGATGGGGTATGCCCAGAAAAGAAAATCTGTTCCGCATATATGCCGACATCTGTATTGCCCTGACGGGATTGGCCTCCCGTTCCAGTTCATCAAAAAGTTGGAGGTAATTCATTCTGCAATACCCTGTATGACAGTTAAGGCGAAGGTAACTACATTTCACCAAACATTAAGGAAAAAATATTGTTGAAAAGAGTATAATTCGTTTTTTTTTCAATCAGTTGAATGTGCTCAAGCCAACATTTTCGTGTACTTTTGTAAAAATTCATGAATATGTCAAGACCGAACATTTACGAAGAAATAAAAAAACGCATATTGATACTCGATGGAGCCATGGGTACCATGATTCAGCGTTATCAGCTCAGCGAGGAACAGTACCGTGGCGAACGTTTTAAGGACTTTCCTTATCCACTGAAAGGCAACAATGATATATTATGTTTGACGCAGCCGGCGATTATACAGGAAATTCATGAGCAATATCTGGATGCCGGAGCCGACATTATCGAGACCAACACCTTCAATGCCAATGCCATATCGCAATCGGACTATCATCTCGAAGATATTGTCTATGAACTGAACGTAGCAGCTGCGCGAATAGCCCGTGAAGCAGCCGACAAGTTTTCGAAGCAGACACCTGATAAACCGAGGTTTGTAGCAGGGTCTATCGGACCCACCAACAAGACAGCCTCATTATCGCCCGAGGTCAACGATCCCGGTTACAGGGCAGTAACTTTTGATGAACTGGTACGGGTATACAGCGAACAAATTGTAGGACTGCTCGATGGAGGCGTCGACATTTTGCTGGTTGAAACGGTTTTTGACACGCTCAACGCTAAAGCAGCTGTATTTGCAATAGAGAACGTGGCCACACAACGAGGCATACGCATTCCCATCATGGTATCGGGTACTATTACCGATGCCAGTGGCCGTATGCTGGCAGGGCAAACCGTTGAAGCCTTTATGATTTCGCTTTCGCATGTCGATCTGTTGAGCATAGGACTCAACTGTGCATTAGGCGCTATGGAAATGCGGCCGTATCTGCAGGAACTCGCCAAAAAGGCCAACTTTTATATAAGTGCTCACCCCAATGCTGGGCTACCCAATCAATTTGGCCAGTACGACGAAACGCCCGAGCAAATGACACCGCACATCCATCAGTTTGCCAGCGATGGACTGGTAAATATCGTGGGCGGCTGCTGCGGTACTACCCCTGATCATATCCGTCGCTTTGCCGAAGCTGTCAAAAACGAAAAACCACGTCCCAAACCCCAGCCCGAACCCGTAACCAAGCTTTCGGGGCTCGAGGCCTTATATATCACCCCGCAATCAAACTTCATCAATATCGGCGAACGTACCAATGTAGCCGGTTCAAAAAAATTTGCCCGGCTCATCAGGGAAGAAAAATACGAGGAAGCTATTGCCATTGCCCGGCAACAGGTCGAAAACGGCGCCAACGTCATCGATGTCAACATGGACGATGCCATGATCGATGCCGAAAAAGCCATGGTACGTTTTCTAAATCTACTTATGGCTGAACCCGATATAGCAAGGGTTCCCGTCATGGTCGATTCATCGAAATGGGAGGTACTCGAAGCCGGTCTCAAGTGTCTGCAGGGAAAATGTATTGTCAACTCTATCAGCCTCAAAGAGGGCGAAGAAAAGTTTTTACACCAGGCTCACCTTATCCGGCAGTATGGAGCAGCGGTAGTGGTTATGGCTTTCGACGAACGGGGGCAGGCCGACAGCTTTGAAAGAAAAATTGAAATTTGCAGCCGAGCATACAAGCTGCTTACCGAAAAAATTCATTTTCCGCCCGAAGATATCATCTTCGACCCCAACGTATTGGCCATAGCAACAGGGATTGAGGAACACAACAACTATGCAGTAGATTTCATCAATGCAGTGCGCTGGATTAAACAAAATCTCCCCCATGCAAAAGTCAGCGGAGGCATAAGCAATATATCTTTTTCGTTTCGGGGAAATGATGCTATCCGTGAGGCAATACATTCGGTATTTCTGTACCATGCCATCAAAGCCGGTCTCGACATGGGTATTGTCAACGCCGGACAGTTGCAGGTGTACGACCAGATTCCCCCCGATATACGCGAAGCTGTTGAAGATGTCGTATTGAACCGTCGGCCCGATGCAACCGAACGGCTTATGGCCATTGCCGAAAATATAAAAAACAGCGGACAACAAACTATAGCCAGTGAAGAATGGCGCAATCTTCCGGTCGAAGAACGTTTGAAACATGCCCTGATTAAAGGAATAACCGACTACGTCGAAACCGACATACTGGAAGTGGTGGAAAAATATTCTGATCCGCTCGAAATCATTGAGGGGCCGCTTATGGACGGAATGAATGTGGTAGGTGACCTTTTTGGTGAAGGGAAAATGTTTCTGCCACAGGTAGTCAAAAGCGCCAGGGTAATGAAAAAAGCAGTAGCAGTACTTATGCCCTACATCGAAAAAGCCCGGCAAGCCAGCGGTAAAACCAGTACCTCAGCCGGAAAGATTCTGCTGGCTACCGTCAAAGGCGACGTTCACGACATTGGCAAAAATATAGTCAGCGTGGTACTGGCATGCAATAATTACGAGGTCATAGACCTGGGCGTAATGGTACCCTGCGAAAAAATCCTGGAAACAGCCCGAAAAGAAAAGGTGGATATCATCGGACTGAGCGGGCTTATTACCCCTTCGCTCGAAGAGATGGTACATGTAGCCACCGAGATGGAACGACAGGGATTCGACATCCCACTGCTCATCGGAGGTGCTACTACCTCACGAATACATACAGCAGTAAAAATCGATCCGGTATACAAGCATCCCATCATACATGTTAAAGATGCTTCAAAAAGCGTCCCCGTGGTCAGCAATCTGCTGTCCAAGTCGCTTAAGAAAAATTTTATTGAAAACGTAAAGCGGGAATATCAGGAATTGCGCGAACAATATGCTAATTCGAAACAAAAACAACAATATGTATCGCTTGAGGCCGCAAGAGCCAATAGGGTAAAAATAGACTGGATGGCTGAACCACCCTTTGTGCCACGGTTTACAGGCACCAAGGTTTGGAAAAATTATCCTATTGCCGAGATTCGCCCGTATATCAACTGGATGTTCTTTTTCATCGTATGGCAGTTGCGCGGCAAATTCCCCGATATACTGAACGATCCGGAAAAAGGCGAAGAAGCCCGTAAACTTTACGACGATGCCAACCGTCTGCTCGATGAAATTGAAAGGAAAAAACTTCTGAAGGCAAATGCCGTCTTTGGCATTTATCCGGCCAATGCTGTAGGCGACGATATTGAGGTATACACCGATGAAAGTCGTACGCAAGTTTTAAAGGTATTTCGTAATCTTCGCAATCAGGTAGCCAAGCCGGCAGGCGAGCCCAATCCATGTCTTTCGGACTTTATAGCCCCCAAGGATAGCGGCATAAAAGATTATCTGGGCGCTTTTGCCGTGACAGCTGGTATAGGCTTAAGCGAACTGATACAGAAATATAAACAGGAACACGACGATTACCGGGTAATTATGATTGAAGCGCTGGCCGACCGTTTGGCCGAGGCTTTTACCGAACTCATCCATCTGAAGATCCGAAGAGAGATATGGGGCTATGCACCCGACGAAAACATGAGTTTCGACGACCTGATGTTGGAAAAGTACAAGGGAATACGCCCGGCTCATGGCTACCCAGCCTGTCCCGACCACAGCGAAAAAGTTACCCTTTTCGAACTGCTCGATGCACCTCGTGCGGCCGAAATTACCCTTACCGAAAGTTTTATGATGATCCCTGCTGCCTCGGTAAGCGGACTTATATTCGCTCACCCGCGTGCACAATATTTCTTCGTCGATAAAATTTCAAGGGACCAGGTCGAAGACTACGCCCGACGAAAAGGGGTCACTCCCGAACAGGTAGAAGCATGGCTGCCCGCTAACTTAAATTACAAGTAAATCAGCCGATAAACCTACCCCCTAACGCATCTCGTTCAACAGATCTTTCAGATCGATGGTGGCAATTTTGGTTGCATAGACCGACATTGCCAGGGACGATAAACCTGCTATTGTGAACCAAGGTACCACAGGGGTAAACGTTGTTTGGGACATACCGCTCTTTCTTTTTGCCCTTGGACTGCCGAGGTAGTTCATTATTTATCAGATAGTTATATTTATTCCTGAAATATCTGATTAAATATTTTTGTTTTTTATCAGAAAAATGGCATAATTTTGTTTCGGAAAAATCCGAAATGATTTTTACGGATGCCTGAAAAAGTTAAATACTTTACTGAGGAACAAGAAAAGATTGCCTTATATGCCAAGGCACTCTCCAATCCTATTCGTGTATTTATTCTCGATTACCTGGCCAATAATCTTGACAAATGTTGCTATAGCGGCGATATGGCTGAGGAATTGCCTATTGCCCGTTCGACACTTTCGGAACATTTAAAGGAATTGAAAAATGCTGGTTTGATTCAAGGCGAAATTAATCCGCCTTACATCAAATATTGTATTAACCGGAAAAACTGGGAAGAAGCCCGGAGGATATTAGACCGTTTTTTTGACCGCTAAAAAATTTTAACCCTATATTTCGAAAATTTTCGAAATGAATTAATATTAATAAAAATTAAAGTCTATGGAAATTAAAGTATTAGGAACAGGTTGCCCTCGCTGCAGGACGTTGGAACAGGCTACACGTGAAGCTGTGGCTCAGCTGGGGATTGAAGCCAACATTTTAAAGGAAGAAGATATTATGAAGATTATGAGTTACGGAATAATGCACACTCCTGCATTAGTCGTTAACGAAAAAGTTGTAATCAGTGGTCGTGTACCTTCTGTAAATGAGCTAAAAGAATTATTAATTAAAAATCAATAAAACCATGAAACGGATTATTATGAACAGTATGGCTATTGCAGTAATATTTATTTTTCACATGCTGACTTGTAATGCACAGACGGCAACAAACAACAAGGATCAAGTAAAAAACGACAAAATTGAAGCTTATTACTTTCATTTTACATCCCGTTGTTTTACCTGCCGCAATGTTGAAGCAACAGCAAAGGAAGCAATTGAAACATTATATCCCGAACTGGTAAAAAACGGCAAAATCAGCTTTCAGTCCGTTAACCTCGATGACAAATCGAACAAAGCCCTTGCAGAAAAATTAAATGTATACGGACAGACTTTGCTTATTGTCAAAGGCGACAAAAAAGTCAACCTTACCAACGAAGGATTCATGTATGCCAACTCCGAACCCGACAAACTTAAAGCAATTATCAAATCAAAAATTGACGAATTGCTGAAAATGTAATATTTTCAGCAATTCCACCTGCATTTTTTCTGAATGGTTTGTTTTTTCATGATTAATACTCTAAAAAGAATGAGTATGAATGATTTTTTTAATAGTATTCTTGAAAGCAATAGTTTGCCGTGGTTATCGGCGTTTGTTTTAGGACTAATGACTGCTATCAGTCCATGCCCACTGGCAACCAACATTACAGCAATTGGTTTTATAAGTAAAGATATCGAAAACCGTAACCGCGTTTTCATTAATGGGCTTCTATACACCTTAGGCCGAGCCATTACTTATACTTTAATTGCCTTTATTATCTTCCTCGGTGTCGACCAGTTTAAATTCTCCGGGTTCTTTCAACGTTACGGAGGTAAGTTTCTTGGACCCATTCTTGTCATCATAGGTCTGGTTATGATCGACATCCTGAAATTTAAATTTCCGGGCTTCGACAGGATCCATTCAAAGATGCAGAACAAAACTACCTGGAATTATGTCGATGCGCTTTTACTGGGAATAGTATTTGCTTTAGCATTCTGCCCCTATAGTGGTGTATTGTATTTTGGAATGCTAATACCCATAACGGTTACCAGTGCCTCGGGGCTTTATCTGCCTGTTATTTTTGCCCTTGCTACAGGTATACCGGTTATCATTTTCGCATGGATACTTGCTTACACAGTCGCCGGTATTGGAAAGGCTTATCATAAAGTAAAAACTTTTGAACTCTGGTTCAGAAGGGTAATTTCTGTATTATTTATAATTATCGGGATTTATTATATCATAAAAGAATTTTTCTAAAAAAATTTTAAAGGCATTGTTCGTAAAATTACGAACAACTAATTGTTAAATTATTAAAAATGAGAAAGCAAAATGGAGAATAAAAAGGAAATAAAAATTCTGATTTGGATACTGATAGTTTTTGAGGCAGCATTTTTTCTGCCCATTGAAAGTACACGTTTCAATACAGCCGTTTCGGCAACTTTTGATTTAGTTAAATGGTATGCCCGCGAACATGTTATTTTATGTCTACTTCCGGCCTTTTTTATTGCTGGTGTAATATCGGTATTTGTAAGTCAGGCATCGGTAATAAAATATTTCGGGGCTCAAGCCAAAAAATGGGTGGCATATACCGTTGCTGCCGTATCGGGAACCATATTAGCCGTATGTAGTTGTACTATTTTGCCGTTGTTTTCGAGTATTCACAAACGTGGTGCAGGCTTAGGCCCGGCCATTGCCTTTTTGTATTCAGGTCCGGCTATCAATATTCTGGCAATTATTTTAACTGCAAGGATTCTTGGCATTGAAATGGGAACAGCCCGGGTTATTGGTGCAGTATCATTCAGTATAATCATTGGAGTAATTATGTCGCTTATTTATCGCAAGGAAGAAAAGCAAAAACGTGAAGAACAGATTAACATTATTCTTCCGCCCGAAACAAGACCGATGTGGCAAACCGCTTTCCATTTTTTTGTGCTGGTGCTGATTCTGGTTTTTGCCAACTGGGGAAAACCCGGTAACGACACTTCAGGCATATGGTACCTATTATGGGCTTATAAATGGTACATTACGGCATTCTTCTCTGTGCTTCTGGGAGTTTCGTTAATTTACATTTTAAAAATCAAATGGCAATGGGTATTGCTTTCGGCTATTGCTGTAGTTGGTGCTGCTATTTTATCGGTAAATTTTGTTCAAAATCCGAAAATGGTACCACTGATTCCTATGATTGTTGGTATTGCTGCCCTGAGCATCATGACCTTAAACGATAAAAACAACCCCGAAAACAAAGAATGGACACTTGCTACATGGGATTTTGCCAAACAGATATTACCGCTATTAGGGTTGGGTGTGGTTATTGCCGGATTTTTACTGGGTTCAACACACGACGGAAAAAGTATTGCCGGCATTATACCCAATGAATGGGTTGCAGCTTTGGTTGGTGGAAACTCTTTGTTTTCAAACCTTTTTGCATCGGTAGTAGGAGCTTTTATGTATTTTGCTACACTTACCGAAGTGCCTATTGTACAGGGCTTAATGGCAGCCGGCATGGGCAAAGGCCCTGCTCTGGCCTTATTGCTTGCAGGTCCTTCCTTATCCCTACCCAGTATGTTGGTTATCAGAGGTGTTCTGGGGACACAAAAAACTGTTGTCTATGTAAGTCTGGTTATTGTTATGGCAACTATTACCGGATTATTTTTTGGCAGTCTGTAAAACCTTATAAAATAATAAAACTATGTTAGAGATAAAGGTACTTGGTTCAGGATGTCCCAATTGTTTAAAACTCGAAAATATGTGCCGCGAAATTGTGGCCGAAAAAAATTGGGACGCTTCAATTGAAAAAATTACAGATTTTAATGAGTTCGGGAAGTATGGAGTTATGATGACTCCCGGATTGGTAGTCAATGGACGGGTGATATCACAGGGAAAAATCCCGGTAAAAAGCACACTTGAGCACTGGCTCGAAACAGAAATTAACAAACTAAAATAATTCGGCTATGAAGATCAAAAAGAAACATGAAATGAAAATTACATTAACCATTATGGTTATGATCATGACCTTTATTGTAACATTTGTTAGCATTATATTCAATTATGGCTTAGTGGACGGCTTTTTCATAAAATGGATGAAAGCATGGATGCTTGCCTTTATAGTTGCTCTCCCGGTTGTTTTTATAGTCATGCCACTAATAAAGAAAACAATCAATAATTTTGTTGAAGAATAAATAACTAAAATATGTACACTAAAGAATATAAGGATATTAGCATTGAACTTGCAACTTTGCTCGATGCACTTTCGCATCCGGCAAGGTTGCAAATAATCATACACCTGGCAAAATATAAAAATTGTCCGGCCAATAATATCTCAAGTCGGTTGCCCTTGAGTAAATCAACTGTATCGCAGCATATGTCAAAATTAAAAGAGGCGGGACTTATTATTTGCAATCCCAAAGGCGTATGCAATAGTTATGAATTGAATTATGAAAAACTCTATTTGCTTAAAAAATATTTTTCTGATCTTATAAATGAGATAGATTCGTGGAAAGATAAACAAATGGAATGTACGGATAATAAAGGAAACTGTTCTAATGTAAATATTAAGTTAATAGAACACGGATGACACAAATGTTACGGTTAATCACGGATAAATCAATTTAAATGAAAAACATTCAGGATAAAGCAAAAAAAGTAAAGGAAATCCTTGGTTTAGCATCTTCGATAGTAGGAGTTAAATTTATTGCCTCCGATACAGATTTACCAGAAGGTGTAGAAAAACTTACCGGACACCGCTATTGTCAGGCGCTTATGAAAGCCCGGCATGGTGCTCATATACTGCTCGATGCAACGGGTATTGCCTGCCCGGCTGCCGCTGCTGCCTTTGGTTTTAAACCACTACCTGACGGGCTTAAAACCGGAAAAGGATTAGTAGGATTTGGAATTGTACAGGAAGAATCGGTTGGCAAAGCTATGTTTGAGGGTATGACTACACTGCCTCAAGGCAAGCTAAAAGCCTTATATCTGTTTCCTCTCGAAACAGCCACCATCGAGCCCGATATTGTAGTAGTAGAAGACGAAACCGAAAAACTCATGTGGATTGCTCTTGCCAATCTCAATGTAAAAGGTGGCCAACGTTTAGAAAGCACTACGGCTATCCTGCAGGCAACTTGTGTTGATGCAACACTTATTCCATTTGTAAAGCAAAAATTTAACATGAGTATGGGTTGCTACGGCTGCCGCGATGCTACTGATATAGGACCGAACGAAACAGTATTGGGATTCCCGTTTAAAGATTTTTACGCTATTGTTCAAAACATCGAATTTTTAAACCTGAAAGCTATCCCAAACTCACGCGGGAAAAATGCATTGGCAATGCTCAAACGCAAAGAAGCTGAAAAAATCGAAAAAGAAGACCCCTTTCAAAATCAATAGTCAAAATAATATTTATTAAAAATTAATACTTAAAAAAATGGCATGGTTAGTTGATTATCCTCGAGAAAACGTAAAATGGCATCCCACCATTAATTACGAAAAATGTACCCTTTGCGGTATGTGTATGAACTGTGGTAAACAGGTCTTTACATGGACAGATAAAGGACCTGTTGTTACAAACCCTAATAGCTGCACTATTGGCTGCACAACCTGTGCAAATCTTTGTGAAGGTGAAGCTATTACATTCCCAAGCAAAA
>Ga0078972_1003921_pt1 | contig 42893 bp, 43 predicted proteins | sample YelNatPaOPGAMG01_FD_67568 | JGI IMG/M metagenome (GOLD analysis project Ga0078972, IMG submission 67568) | Hot spring thermophilic microbial communities from Obsidian Pool, Yellowstone National Park, USA - OP-RAMG-01 (SPADES assembly) (version 2) | ecosystem: Environmental > Aquatic > Thermal...
TATTTATTTTTGTAGACCAAATCCTTTGGGATTGTATGAGGGATATTGAATAATAAGCACGTAGAATAAAAAATTTAAAATTGTGTGTTAAAATCTTATAGTGTAAAGAATTAAGGGGGCTTTAAGTTGAAGCCAAATAATATTTTATTGTATATACTGATATTTTTTTTATCAATTGTAATTGCTTTTTTTCTTTTTCAAATTAATTCTGTTAGAAATTCTGCGAATGACTTTTTTACTGTTACAACAAGCGAATATGATAGATGCCAAATGGGGTGTCATCTTCACTGGAACTGTAGGACAATATGCAGCTTTGCGCCCATTGATGAGCGCGAAAGCTGCAAGAGTGATTGCGAATTAGAGCTTTCTAATTGCTTGAGAAGATGCAACGAGAAATATGGCAGGTAACTCTATTCTGGTAGGGCCTTCCCTTTGGTCTCTGGTGCGAATATAAGTGTAATTAGACCTATTACGTATACTGCCATTATTGTAGCTGCTGCATAAGAGAAGTTGCCGTGATAAAATCCAATGAGTAGCCCTGTGAAAAGAGGGCTAAGTATAGTTACCAGTCTTGCTCCGTTATAGCATGTGGTTTGAGCAGTAGCCCTCATCTTAGTGGGAAATAACTCCGGGAGATATACGGGGAATCCTGAAAAAACGCCATTACCTATAAAACCTATAATAGGAACAAGCATAAGAAACAGATTAAAATCTTTGGCATTTATGTATATTGGTGGTATTAATATAAGCCCTGTAAGAAAGTAAAATAAAAATGCGCCCCTTCTGCCAAACTTGTTCGCAATGGGCCAAAAAGATAGGGCTCCAATTATCGCGCCAACATTTAGCAGGGTAATTGCAAGAAACACTCTGCCGTGTATCGCGCTTTCAGCAACTCCTGCAGATTTTGCAAGGGTTTCTACTATTGCCGGTATCCAGTAGGTGGCTCCCCATACACCGAATAAGGCTACAGCTGAAAGAAGAAAGCCTATTATGGTATATTTTATGTATTTTTTGCTAAAAAGAAGATTGAATGTAAAGTGACAATATTCCTTATCTTCTTCTGTTTCATACTTGTTGCTAAGTTTTAATTCACACCTTCTGGCATGATCTTTTACCCACTTTTCTGGTTCTCTAAGTTTTACTCTCAACAGTAATGTTAAAAGTGCTGGAAATGCGCCTACAAAAAAGACAATTCGCCAACCATGCGTTCCTACTAAAAAATTTATAGCTGCAGCAAGAAAGAAACCAACTGGCCAACCCATTTGCATAAAGCTGCCTGCAAATGTTCTTTTTAGATCGGGCCACGTTTCAGCAAGCAAAACCGCACCTACTGCCCATTCCCCACCAATTCCAAACCCTGTAAGTCCTCTGTAAACTGCTAATTCTTGCCAACTGTGCGCAAATCCTGAAAGGCCTGTCATAAGAGAGTATGTGAGTATCGTAAGTAATAGCACCTTTACCCTTCCTATGTAGTCGGCAAGTATACCAAATAAAATGCCCCCCAAAGCTGCACCCAAAAGTGTGCATGACATCACCAATCCTCCGAAATAACCAATTTCTGCTTTTGTGGCGCTTGCACCTAAGAGTTCATGAATCGCTGGGAACATAACGATGTTATAAAGCATAGCGTCCATACCGTCAAAAACCCATCCCAACCAAGCAGCGATAAGTACTAGATACAGGTAACTGTTTTTGTTTTCTAAGATCTTGTCCATATTTCCCCCTGACTATTAAAATTTTGCAACAATTTAATTATATATTTTGTGCTTTGATTTATAAAATAAGATTAGCTTATGAATGCGATAAGCTAATCTTAATAATTTTAGCTAATATTTGACTTTTTACTTTGGCATTTTATGATAGTAAATTAAATACAAATAAATCTTTTTTAATCCATGTTTAGATAACACTTGCAAAATGTAATTTTTTGTGTTTAAATAGTAAAGTGTTGACGCGGGGTAGAGCAGTTTGGAAGCTCGTCGGGCTCATAACCCGAAGGTCGGAGGTTCAAATCCTCCCCCCGCAACCATTTTTTTCTGAATCCCTCTCTTAAAACTTCACTTTTATGACATCATAAATAATAAAATATGACAGTTTGTTTTTAGATACTCTTATTTCGATTAATGAAAAAATCAATCCCCACTAATTTACTATCTCAATACCTTTAGCCTATTACATAATATTATTTCAATACTTGATTAAATTATAATAAAATGATATAGTATGTATACTAAATAAATTTAGTATACTTTTGAATTTAAGGAGGGTTTTAAGTGGCAGAAAAAAGAATGGACCTTTTCGAAAAATATCTTACGGTTTGGGTCTTTGCTTGTATTTTCGTAGGTATTTTTCTTGGTAAGGCCTTTCCTGATTTATTCGGTAGATTAAGCGAGCTTGAAATTAGCCATGTAAATTTGCCTATTGCAGTATTAATTTGGCTAATGATATATCCTATGATGCTGAAAATCGACTTTTCTGCAGTAATGAAGATAGGCAATAAACCAAAAGGCCTTTTATTGACATTATTTGTAAACTGGATGATAAAACCTTTTTCAATGGCATTTCTTGGCTGGCTATTTTTTAAGCATATCTTTATAGGTTTCATTGGTCCGATAATGGCTAATGAATTTTTGGCGGGTACAATAATTTTAGCTGCTGCGCCCTGTACTGCAATGGTTTTTGTATGGAGCTATCTTACGGATGGGGATCCCGCATATACATTGGTTCAAGTTGCCGTAAACGATCTTTTGATGTTAGTTTTGTTTGCACCAATTGTAATGTTTCTCCTTGGCGTGTCAAACATAATAGTTCCTGGCGATGTTCTGATAGTATCTGTTTTACTATATATTGTTATTCCTCTAATGGCAGGATATATTTCAAGAAAGATTTTAATAGGATCGTTTGGAGAAGATTGGTTTTATTCAAAATATCTTAGTTTTTTTAAACCAGTAACAATTTTAGCTTTACTTGCAACGCTTATTATCATATTTGCTTTTCAAGGAGATGTAATTTTGAAAAATTGGTTTGTGATAATACTCATTGCAATACCTATAATTATTCAGGTTTATTTTAACTCTATGCTTACATATAATCTTGCGAGAATTCTAAAAATTCCTCACAATATAGCATCCCCTGCAGCCCTAATAGGAGCAAGTAACTTTTTTGAATTAGCTGTAGCTGTTACTATTTCTTTGTTTGGTTTGCAATCTGGAGCTACTCTTGCTACTGTAGTTGGTGTTCTGGTAGAGGTTCCAGTGATGCTTTCTATATGTGCAGTCTGTAATAGAACTAAACATTGGTTTCCATTTTAGCTTAAATAACTATTGACATCGTGACTAAATAGTCATAAAGTTATAAGGAGGAAATTAAATATTTGGAGGTTTTTGATGAAACGTATTTTTCTTTTGTTTTCTCTTCTGTTATTTGTTGTTCTGGTAAACCCAAGCTTTGCCGATGACAAGGTCCTGGCGACTGTTGACGGCACCAATATTACCCAGAGTCAGGTGGATGCGGTTTATAACAGTTTACCCGCTAATGTAGACAAAACCAATCCCGATCTTAAGGTAGAGATCTTAAATCGTTTGATAGATAATGTTGTTCTTTTGAATGAGGCAAAAAAAGAAGGCTTAGAAAATGATCCAAAAGTGGTGCAAGCTATTAATAATGCTAAAAATGAAATTTTGATTAATTTTCTTTTGCAAAAGCAATTTGCGGGTCAAAGTTTTGACGTAACTGATGCCGATGTTACAAATTTTTATAATCAGAACTCTGACAAGTTTAAAGATAAAAATGGAAATCTTGTGCCAATAGACAAAGTAAAAGATTATGTTAAACAATATCTTACAAGCCAAAAAGAGCAACAGGCAATCCAGTCCTATGTGGATTCTTTGAAGAAGCAAGACAATATAGTAATAAATAAGTAAATATTTAGCTTCTTTTTAATAAATACATCCCGCAGTAGAATATACTGCGGGATTTTTGTTATAATACCAGGTTATGGATATTGTTAACTATTTGCTCCACAGTCATATAGAGCTTACCGTCCCTACGATAATAGTGTTCTCTTTTTTGCTTGGCGTGATTCATGGATACACTCCTGATGAGCACACGTGGCCAATTACCTTTAGCTATGCAGTTGGCAGCTATTCTGCGAAAAGGGGCCTTATTATAGGTTTTGCTTTTTCTTTTGCCTTCACTGTTCAAAGGGCGTTGGCAAGTGAATTGGCTAATCTGGCTCTTTTTCCTCTTGCTTCATCAGATCTTTTTGAATACGGTACGTATGTTTTGGTTGGTCTTGCTATGATTTTTGGAGGCTACTATGTTTTTAGAACTAAAAATGTATTTCATATTCACTTTGGGAAGATTGACAGCGAACATCATAGAATGGCAGTTAAGGGTTCTATAGATAGAGAGCACAAACTGTCAGTAAAGATTGCACTTTTGCACGGTTTTATTGCAGGATGGGGTTTCGGTGCCTTCGCATTGGTAATATATACTGTGCTAGCTCCTGCAATGCCTTCGCATCTTTTAGGCTGGGTACCGGGCGCATTTTTTGGTTTTGGCACCATGGTCACTCAAATCATCTTGGGCGCATTTTTTGGTTTTATTACAACAAAAATTGGTTTTCCCGTAGAAGCTGTTCGTTTTGCGGCCCAAAGAACAGCTGCAAGAACATTGATCTTTGGTGGCGGCGCATTTTTTGTCGTTGGCTTAATAGGGCTTTTTGATATAGTATATAATCCACCTTTTTTAAACATAATAAAATATGATTTTGGTTTTGCGCTCGTTGTCTTTTCTGTATTTGTCGTAGGAGTTTTAAGTTTATTTTATGAATATATTTACTATAGGTTTCAGTACAGATAGTGTTTTTAAATAACAAAAGTACAAAATATTTAATTTAGGAGGACTTTATGATTAGGAAGTCTAATGCTTTGGAAAAGGTAAAGCGCCTTAACCCTATCGGAGGGGAGGGGGAATTAGAGAGTATTGCCCTTTTACAGCCTGAAGATTTCAAGGGAAAAGGAAGGATGTTTGCACACAATTTTTTGAAACCAGGTTCTTCTATAGGTCTTCACACTCATACGGGAGATTTTGAAATATATTATATTTTAAATGGCGAAGGAGTATTTGTAGACAACGGCGAAGACGTTCAGGTTTCGAAAGGTGACGTGTTGATTACTTACGATGGAGAAAGCCATGCCTTAAAAAATACAGGTAATGTAGATATAGAATTTTTAGCCTGTATTATCTTTAGTTAGGAGGTTTTATGGAACAGATACATCCAAGGGCAATAGAGCAAAGAGACGGAAGCTATGCTATAAAATTAAAGTCTACGACTGGTCTGGTTACGCCAGAATATTTAGAAAAGGTTGCAAAAATTGCGAAGAAATACAATGTTCGTCAATTGAAGATCTTGACTGGTCAAAGATTTTTTTTGATAGGGATTAGGGCAGAAGATGTAAACAGGATAATAGAAGAACTAACGAAGGATATGGGTTTTAACGTAGAGCCTTCACTTCACTACGTTCAGGCATGTGTTGGAAATACTACTTGCAAATATGGAACTCTTGACAGCCTCAGTCTGGGAAAGAAGATAGAAGACCTTGTTTATTTTGAAAAAGTTCCTGCAAAATTAAAAATTGGTATATCAGGATGTACTCTAAATTGTGGCGAGGCATTTGTCAGAGATATAGGCGTCTTTTCTGGAGGGAAGGGTTGGGTTTTAGTGATTGGCGGAAATTCGGGCAGAAAGCCTAGAATTGGAGATATTGTGGCGGACGAACTTAGCGATGAACAAGTTCTGGATATCATAAAAAAATTCCTAAAGCTTTATAAAGAAAAAGGTGATTATAAAGTTGAAGGCAAATACGGCATGAGCGAGCGAGTCGCAAGATTTGTTGAAAGATTGGGTGTAGATGTCATAAAAAATGAAATATTAGTATAAGATTATAATATATAAAAGCTACCCAATTGATATATAGCAAACAAAGGGTAGCTTTTATTTCTCAACGTGTACAAGAGTAGTATTTTTCAAATTAAAACCTGTGTTGAATTCTGAAAATAACCATTGTCTCAATCCCCTTAGTCTTCTATTACCGAGCACTATATTTGTAGCGTTCAATTGTTTCGCCAGTTCAGAGATTCTCTCAGATGGTTTTCCTATTTTAACAACTTTTATTACATCTAGCCCATTTCTCTTTGCAATATCGGCTGCAACTGAGAGTATATTTTCTGCCTTATGAACCAGTTTGGCTTCTGCTATCGGGTTATAAACACCAAGGTCTTCAGATCTATTTATAACGTGACAAATCACAAGTTTTGCCTCCTCATTTCTTGCCAAATCTATAGCCATATTTAAAACGCTCCTATCAGATACGCTATCCCTTATCGCTGCTAAAATTGTTTTTGCCATCTTAATCCCTCCTTAGTATTGAGCATGTTTAATACAAATCATTTTAACTTAGACAATAAAAATAATGAAAGTCAGGAATAAACAATCTTTACGTAGGGGCAATTACTTATTTTAAGGACATAAATGATTACAAAAAATTTTTTATGCATCTAATATTTTTAATTTTATAAATAAATACTTTATCGCTCATATAAATAATATTCTATACTAATCATAAGATATGCTAATTTTACATATTATTTAATTAAGATATTATATAATTATGAAATTTTCATTATCAATTATTTTATTGGGAGGTGTTTATGTGAGCTACCGCAGCGATTTTTCGTTAAAAGAAGCAAATGACGAAGCTAATCAAGAAAGTCTATCAGCTAACTTTATGTCCTGGTTCGTCAAAAGCATTGCATTGGGTCTAGGCGGCCTTTTTGCCTTGAGCATGTTCAATTCATTAGATAGAGCAGATGCTGCAGAAAAAAATAATGTAGATCTACCTACCGGTCCAATTAATAATCATAGATGGATGGGGTGGGAAAATCCCGTTCTTGATGACAAAGATGGCTGGAATGATTGGGACAAATTATTAAATCCAAATAATTTGCCTGTTTGGTTTGATAATTTTAATAAAATTCCTAACACGAAACCAAAACATCATTGGGTGATGGTAATTGATACGAGAAAGTGTGTGGGCTGCCAGGCATGTGTAATTGCTTGTAAGAGTGAAAACAACGTCCCATTAGGGGTGTTCAGGACGGTTGTGCAGGTAATGGAAACTGGTTCAATGGAAAGCTCCCCAAACGGCATGGTTGTTACAGATGATGGAAACTATGAGCCTAATGTCAAGAAATTTATGCTACCCAGACTATGCAATCATTGTGATGAACCTCCCTGTGTGGAGGCTTGTCCTGTAAAAGCTACTTTTAAGAGACAAGACGGAATAGTTCTAGTGGATTATGAAAAGTGTATTGGTTGCGGTACTTGTATACAGGCATGTCCATATAATATGAGATTTTTTAACCCTGTTACAAAAACTGCTGATAAGTGTACTTTGTGCGTTCATAGAATTGATGCGGGCCTTGAGCCTGCATGCGTTACTAGCTGTGTGGGCAGGGCGAGAATCTTTGGTGATTTAAACGATCCTAAGAGCGAGGTGTCCAGGCTTATCAGCCAGTATCCTACTGCCAGGTTAAAAATGTCTCAGGGAACAGAACCTCAAGTTTTTTATATTGATTTAAACGGAAATCTTGAGGGCAATACAAGTATGGATAAGGTTTTTATGGAATATACATACACTATAGGTTTTAATACTACGGCTTATAAAAAGCTTGGCGGTGAAGTTGAGTTGCCAAAAATTGAAGAGCACAAGAACCCGTTTAAAGAATTCGAAAAATAGGAGGAAGTTATGCTAGGAGGACAATTTTTAGAAACTGCAATTTGGGGTTTGCCAATAGTTATCTACCCATTCTTGTCAGGCTTGATGGCTGGGGCATTTGTAATTGACTCTCTTGCCCACCTATTTGGGTTTAAACAGTTTGAGCCAGTTGCAAAGTTAGCTGCTACTTCAAGCTTTGCTATGGTTTTGATAGCTGCTCTTGCACCGTTAGTAGATAGTCTACAACCAGCAAAAGCGCCATTGGAACTTTATTTTAGAGATCACTTTCCATATTCTCCACTGAGCGTGTTTATAATAATTTGGACACTGTATGTAATATTAATGTTTTTTGAAATGTACTTTGATTACAGGGTTGAAAATATTAAGAAATCCAAACTAAGTGGCATTAGGGGATCTATAGCAAGGTTTTTGACATTTGGAAATAATAATATTTCAAAAGATTCTCTTTTAAAAGACAAAAAAGCTCTTTTTATAATCTCTGCAATAGGCGTTCCACTTGCATTTGCTTTTCACGGATATATTGGTTTTGTATTTGGAGCTATAAAGGCTAGGGCGTTGTGGACAAGTTCTGTTATGATGCTTATGTTTATAACATCTGCCATTGTCTCGGGTGCAGCTCTTGTCACCTTGCTTTATATTATTGGATATTCATATTATTCTAAGAAAAACGTTGTAAATATCGAAACGCTAAACGCCTTAGGGATATTTATGATATTTGCAATTTCATTTGATCTTTTTCTTGATTTTATTGATAAACTTTATTCATTTAGGGCATATACTGAAGCAGACGTATTCCACGGTTGGACTTTGGTTTATAATGCTGGCGGTGTTTTATTCTTTAATTATTTCGTCGTTCAAATACTGCTTGGTCTAATAATACCGCTTATTTTGTTGATATTTAAGCCTGTAAGGACATCCAAACTTATGATGGTTCTGATCTCAATACTCATTCAGGTTGGAGTTTTCGCAATGAGATTTAATACAGTCATAGGTGGGCAACTACTGCCAAAGATTTCTCAGGGTACCATTATTCCTGAATTTCCATGGCTTGGTTTTGATGGAATATTGTCTTCAATTGGCTTGATTTGTTTGTCAATAGTAATATTTTTTATACTTGGATGGCTGTTTGGATGGGAAGATTCGAATAAGAGTAGTTTAGAAAATCAAACAAATTCAGTAGACAATTAAAGGTGGTTTAATATGAACATGAATAGAAGAGACTTTTTAAAGTATTTGACTTTTGGAGTTTGTGCTGCTGGGGTCGGCGTTGGAGCGACTCAGCAAGAGCTGCCTAGATATTTTGGATATGATGGTAAGCTGATTTATCCGGGTAGAGTGGAGAATTGGCCAGGAGTTGAGGTAAAGTTTTCAACATGTAAACAGTGTCACAGTGATTGTGCTCTGATGGCAAGAGTGTATAGGGGCACAATATTAAAATTAGATGGTAGTCCTTATGATATCCATGATACAGAGCCTCAAATTAGATACTCTGATTCACCAAAAGAGGCTATTATGTATGTAGGTTCTACCTTTAGTACCTCTAAACCTTATGCAAACGGCTCGCATTCATTGTGTGCAAGAGGGCAGGCGGGCAGGCAGACTGTCTACGATCCTTATAGGATTTACAAACCGCTGAAAAGAGTTGGGCCCAGGGGCTCGAAAAAATTTAAAACAATATCTTATGAACAATTGCTCGATGAAATATATAATGGTGGTTATTTGTTTAAAGATGTGCCAGGTGAAGAAAATAGATTTGTAGAGGGTTTTAAACAGCTCTGGAACGATGGCAAAAATAGATCTGTACCTGCAAATGAAGAATATCCTGATTTTGGCCCAAAAACCAATCAGTTTGTGGCCTATTGGGGTAGAGCTGAGGGAGGACAAAATAATTTCATTACCAGGTTCGCAAACGCTTTTGGGTCTGTAAATTCCCTGCCTCACGTTGCGGTTTGTGAGCTGACGCATCATGTGGCGACTCATTCAGTGGTTCCCTCTAATATGTTAAAGCCTGATCAGCCAAATTGTGAGTTGGTTTTAGTTTTTGGTTCTAATTACTATCAAGCTAATTTTCCAATGCAAACCCTGGCAAGAAGGTCTGCTGAGGCTACATCAAGCGGTAAAAAGGTAGTATACATTGATCCAACAGGAGGCAATCAGATAGCACATGCTGATTTTGTGCCGATAAAACCTGGAGGCGACGGTGCTTTTGCAATGGGGATGATTAGATGGATTATAGAAAATAAAAGATATAACGAAAAATACTTAGAAATTCCTAATTTTGATGCAGCTATAAAACAGGGAGAACCAAACTTTTCTAATTCAAGTTATCTGGTCATAGCTGATAAGAGCAATCCAAATTATGGTGCGTTTGTAGATAAGGGCATGGTTATAGATAAACAATCTGGCTCTCCAACTAAAGCGTCTGATTGCACGAGAGCTAATTTGTGGCCTACAGGATTTTTGTCTCTTGAGCCTGTGACAGTAAATGGTGTTCAGTGTATAACAGCTATGCAGTATCTGTGGCAAGAGGTTTCATCACACAATTATGATGAGTATCAAAAAGAATGCGGCATTTCCAAAGAGACCTTTATAAAGCTTGCAGATGAGTTTACCTCACATGGGAGAAAGGCTGTTGCTGACATATATAGGGGCGCAGCAATGCACGCAAACGGTTATTATAATGCAAGAGCTGTCATGCTTCTAAATGTTCTGATAGGGAACATTGACTGGAAAGGAGGCTATATAAATGGAGCTCCTTCAGCAAACTATATGGGTGGTCCATACGATCTGTCAAAGTGGCCAAATTTTGTTGCTCCAAAGGGAGTAAAGATTTCAAGAGAAGGCAGTTTTTACGAGAAAACGAGTGAATACAAGAAGAGGTCTGAAAATGGCGGCAATCCTTTTCCTGCTGAAAGACCATGGTTCCCATTCGGTTTTGGGATATGGCATGAGATATGGGGTGGAACTTATTTCCAGTATCCATACCCTGTAAAGATACTTTTTCAGCATATGGCTAACCCTGCATGGGCACAGCCTGGTATGGGTGGAGCTGATGATGAGTCGTTGATGTGGATAAGGATGATAAAAGATTTAAATAAAGTGCCATTGTTTATTGCAAGTGACATCGTCATAGCTGAGAGCTCTAGCTATGCCGATTACATAATTCCTGATGCAACGTATTTGGAAACATGGGGTATGCTGCCAGGATTCCCAACATATCCTACTTCAAGAATATCTGTAAGACAGCCAGTAATTGAGCCCATAACCGAGAAAACTAAAGACGGTAAACCTATTACAATGGAAAACTTCTTGATAGATCTTGCGATAAAAATTGGTTTACCAGGCTTTGGCAAGAATGCCTTCTTGGACGGTTCTCAACTGACTGTTCGTGAAGAATATTATTTAAAGATGTTGGTAAACATAGGAATGGATGACAAGACTTTATTAAAGCTTGATGGCAGCAAGATTGTGAAACAAGGTCCTGTTCCTGATGGGGATGCTTATGACATGAAGAGTATTGAAGAGTATATGAAAAAATATCCAAATGCCTTGAAGGGTAATGAATGGAAAAAGGCTGCTTATGTACTGGCTAGAGGCGGACGCTATGAAGATTATGATGTTGGATATCTGCCATTTGGTGAGCCCGAATGGGTAACTCACAGATTGGGCAACAGTAAAAATGTCATGGAACTTTACAATGAAACGGTTGCTGTTACACACAACGCTATTACTGGAGAGCGATTCGATGGATGTTTGAGACTTGAACCGCCAAAGAATATGAGGGGGCAGCCTATATATGAAATTTACTCAAGGAAAGAATATCCATTTATGCTTTCTACCTACAAGGTTCCTATACATTCAAAGTCTAGGACCATTGCAGACCCATGGTTATTAGAGCTATTGCCTGGAAACTTCCTTGAGATAAGTGAGGTTGACGCAAAAAAATTAAAATTAGATAACGGAGATAGTGTAAGGTTGATCTCGCCTTCCTACTCAAAGGGTATTGTTTGCAGGGTGAGGATAAAATTTGCACTTAGGCCTGGAGTGATTACATATTCTCAAGCTTTTGGAAGATGGCTTTATGGGTCTGGAGAATGGTATATCGACGGTAAAAAATATGTTGGAGATCCCGCAAGAAATGCAGGTATTCATCCAAACCACTTGATGCTCCTGGATCCTTCTATAGCGGCAAAAGATGGATGGACCACGGTACTTCAAAGCGATGTTGCAGGCGGTATGGTTTATTATGATACTCCTGTAAAGATTGAAAAGGTATAAGTAAAGTTGATAAATAATCTCGATGGCTTTAACCTTGAAAGGAAGACTATATACAATATTATTTCTGATATCTTTATACTAAATCCTGATAAAGAATTTTGTAATAGACTGTCAAACTTAGAATTATGGAATTTTCTTGGAGAATACTTAGAAGATAAAAATATCTCTGAGAAGTGTATGAGCTATATACTGCTTGCTTTGGACGACGAAAGAGAAATGTCGAGATTAAATCAGATATTTGAAATGTCTTTTGTGATACCTGTGGCAAATTATTTTATTCCACCCTTTGCAAGTGCCTATATTAGCTATAAGGAATTTCGAGATAATAACGAATTTTACTCTTTGCCAGAAGAGCTGAACACTATATATGCTAATTATGGGATAGATTTTTCTAGCATTCACAGAAGCGATCATATTTCTATAATTTGCGCTTTTATGTCTATTTTAATTGTCTCAGAAAGTAAGGGTAAAAATAGTGCTCTGATTTATGAAAAAAACTTTTTTAACAGATTTATTTTAAATTGGGCTCATATATTTTTTGAAGAAATATCTCTTAAGTTAGAAGACTCTTTTTATAAACACTTTGCTTTATTGTGTAAAAGATTCTTAGAAAAGGAAAAAACTCTTTTTAGTAGTTTATCTTAATTTTATTAGTTTTAAGCTGTCTGAGAGGATAAGAGTTGTTCTTAGCCTTTCAGACAGCTTTTAGTATTATATGGTTTTATAGTAGAATTAGTTAATACTAACTTAGGAGATTCTAATTGTGAATAAATTTATTTCTTTATCTTTAATCTGTTTGTTACTTTTGCTCTTTTCAAACAATATCTCTTTTGCAAATGAAGCCGCCGTTCTTTCACAAAAAGAAATATCGAATAGATTATCTCTTTATCTACCTCTTAACAAGATATTGGATGTCTATTCTTTTAGTGATAGTGATGGCAATAAATGCTGGATTGTTGTATCAGTTGACGAGAGCAATCTTACTGATCTTGACCTCTTTTCTGTCGTGGGCGAGGGGATAATATTTAAGAACTTAGATCACCTTGTTTTAAATTATCAAAATCCAATTTTTAAAGTTTTTTCTCTTGATAATAATAGCTCAAGCGCTTTATTGGTCTGGGAAAGAACTGGAAGCGGAGCATTTCTTAGCTATAAAGTATTTTTGGTAAAGGATGACAGGTTTGTCGATATAGCACAAGGAGAATCTTTGTTCCAAGGAAACATCAAGACTTTTGATGGAGGCTATGAACTGACCTCTTCTGATAAGAGGTGGTTTTATGTTTGGGATGGAAATAAATTCGAAAAAAGTTTAGAGGGGGATTCTCTTAGCTATCCTGACAACTTCGTTTCAAATGATGATTCAATTGATTCCAGTGCTTTTTTAGTAACATATAGAGTTGGTAAAGATGAAATTTCATGGCTTTCTAATAATGATGTAAATTTAAAGGTTGGACAAAAATTATTACTAAAAAGGTTAAACCCATTGGAAGACTCTACTTGTAGAATTATGTACAACTCTGGAAATATATCCTACAAGGGCAATGGGCTATTCCAGGCAGATAAGCAAGGAAAAGCCATCATTACCATTGTCCCAGAAGGATACGATTGGAGCAAAGCGAAAACTGTGACTATTACTATATCAGTTTCTTAGCAAGCCAGCTGATATTGTTAGCTAAGTCTATTAAAGTTTTCATGCCCTCTTCATCTTTTTCGACATCACCCTTGTTTTTGCCAATGCCTATATTCCAATAACTAGACCCAACAACAATCATTTGTTCAATTAAGAAAAAGTGATTGACACTATCAAACCCATGGATTCCACCGGCTCTCCTGTTAGCTATTATTGCAGCGCCAAGTTTTCTTTTGAAGAGGAAGTCATTGGCTCTACCTACCATTCCGGCTCTATCTATTAAACATTTTAATTCTGGTGTAATATCCGCAAAGTAGATAGGGGAGCCTAGCAGAATAATATCTGAGTTAATCATCTTTTCAAAACACTCATTGAATATATCATCATCCACAGCACAACGCTTATCTTTGTTTGCAATGCATTTATAACATGCCGTGCAACCATGAATGTGCTTTCCAGCCATCTGGTATAGCTCTGTTTCAATACCATCTTTTGATAATTTGTCCAACACTTTATTTAGCATAATTGCAGTATTCGAGTCTTCTCTTGCACTTGAGTTGATAGCCAACGCTTTCATAATTTAATATCCTCCTGAATATATTTTTGATATTTTTCTTTAACAAGCCATGAAATATTTTGAGCTAGATCAATCATTGTTTTTATGCCTTCTTCATCAACCTCACTATCTGCGAGACTAGTCGCTTCTGAACCTCTTCCAACTCCAATGTTTAGATAATTTGATCCAACAACAATCATCTGCTCTACTAAAAAGAAATGATTAATTGAATCAAGGCCGTGGATTGCACCAGCTCTTCTATATCTTACTACTATGCCTGCACCAATTTTTCTTTTTAGTAGATATTTGTTTGCTATTGAAACCATACCGCATCTCTCCATAAACGCAATAAGTTTCGGAGTTATATCGACAAGGTAAACAGGTGACCCGAGTATTATAATGTCTGCTTCAATCAACTTTTGGATATAGAGGTTTACATTATCATCTTTTATGATGCATCTATTATTTTTATTTTTAAAACAGTTGTAGCAAGCAGTGCAAGGCTTAACCTCTTCATCAGCAAGTTCTATGAGTTCGGTTTGTATGCCTTCTTTTCCAAGTCCTTCTAAAACCGTCTTTAGCATAAAAGCAGTGTTTCCGCCTTTTTTTGCACTTCCGCTTATAGCAAGTGCCTTCATAAATTGCTCCTTTCATAAATATCATAATATAATGTATCATTCTATTGTAAGTTAATTTTCTAAAAATAGTTGACCTGGAGGTAGTATTGTGAACGATATATACCCGTCTGATAAAGAAGATAAAGAATTAAAAAAGATTGAGGAATTCCAATATCAAGATGACTATGGCAGATTTAAGTTTAGATATATAGTAGTAAATCAGTTAAACGGCAAAATAAAGTTATTTATTATTGAACTTCTAACTTTGTACTTTATGCCACTAATATTGAATTTGTTTTCAATCATAAAAAGCGGATTTTTGCCTGCTATTTGGGCTTGGTCATTAGTCATGTCGCTTTTGATTTTTTCGTATAACAAATATTATAAAATTAACAAATTCTTTACAATTGCACTTTTTTCAATTTACTATTTTACTATTTCAGTCTTTTCAATTTTTTATCTTATATTTAGCTCTTTTTTTTATATAATAGCCAGTTTTATATCTCTATTTTTTAAGTTTTAATAGCCGATTATTAGTAGACCCTTTAAGTTTATACCTTGTTTCGAACTATATAATACGTCAAGAAATTCTTTTATCTTAAAAAATTGAGATGGATTTGATGGTTCATTCGGAAGTATCATTATAAGATATTCTACCCCTGGGATTATCGATGATTGGAGTAAAACTCTATAACACCTATTTATTGATTTATTATCGTTCCCATTAACGTCAATTATACACTTGTAGTCTTCTTGATAACATTCTGTAAAAAATGATAATTCTGGTTTGCCATTTAATCCATAATTAACTGGAATTTCAATATCTCCCTCAGTATCGCCCTTTTTTGTTTTTACTTCAAAGCCGAGCTCTCTAAGTTCATTTTCTACCAAGCTAAAAATATTTTGATGTGACAGATGCTTTTGCGATGAGTCTATTTTGCCTTCATTAAACACAAAAGCTTGCAAAACCTGATCTACAAATTCTGGTAAATTTGAAAATTTTGGATAATATTGCCAGACTATCATGGTATTCCTCCCAGGTAACGTTTTAACAAATTATATCAGAAAATATTAATTTTTTTTTTAACAATTCTTCCTATAAGTTAAATAATATTATTGAAAATTTCCACCTATTTTGCTATTCTATTCTACAAATGTATAAATTAATCTTTTCAATTATATTTATTTTTATTTTTGTTGCCTTTGGACAAGTTTGTGCCTTTGACAAACAACTATATGTAGAAAAATATCCTGATAAACCAGCCGGAGTCTTAATAAAAAATAACGATGGGCTTTATATGATGGCTAACAATATTAAATTAATTACTAACAAAAACTTTTTGATAAATCCAAAAGAAAAAAGAATCTATATTTTTGATGTTAAATTAAATTTACCAAATAAAGATAATCTATCACTTGAATCAATGAATTTCCCATTAGAGAATATAAATGGTAATTATTATATAGATATTCTCTCCCTTTCAAATATGTTTAATTTTAGTATTAAAGATAATGGGGATTATTACCTTTTAGAACACGATAAAGGTTTAAGCTTGCCCTCTAAAGAAAAGAAATATAATGGAATGGTTGGTTTGGGATTTAGTGTGGCAAAAAATTTTTCTGATCTTAAAAAATTTGATTTAAATTCAAGCATAAATACAGTTTGCTTTACCTGGTTTTCTCTTGAAGACAGTTTTGGGAACTTTAATAATAATGCTGATATTGGTGTTGTAAACTATCTTCACAAAAAAGGATATAGAGTGTGGGGTCTATTCAATAATAAATTTGATCCTAAATTGACGCATAAGTTGTTCGAAAGTAAATATGGTTTAGAAAATGCTATTAATCAAATTTTTACATATGCTTTGATATACAATTTAGATGGGGTTAATATTGATTTTGAAAATATGGATAAATCTGACGTCAAAAATTTTGACTATTTTATTGAAAAATTAGATAAAATATTAAAAAATTCAGATATAGCATTGTCTGTAGACGTGACTGTGCCTGATAAAAACTCTTCATGGTCTTTGTGCTATGATAGAAAAACGATCTCAGAATTTAGTGACTATCTTATTCTTATGACTTATGATGAATTCTCAAATGGTTCAGAACGTGCCGGGCCTACCGCTTCTCTTTCTTGGATGGAAAAGGGTTTGGAGAATACCTTGAAGGATGTAAGTTCTGAAAAAATATTATTGGGCATTCCCTTTTACACGAGAGAGTGGATCGAAAGCGCGTCAGGCAAGATCCTTAAAGTCAAACCTATTGACAGTCAAAAAATAAGAGCATATCTTGAGACTAATAATTTAACGCCGCAATTTGATGATAATTATGGCCTTTATCATGTTAGCTTTTACAGGTATAATTTAAAACATGAAATGTGGTTTGATAATAATGTTACAATGACAAATAAACTTAAACTTATTCATATATACAATCTTGGTGGATTTGCAATTTGGAAGCTGGAATCAGGTGATGAAGGTATTTGGAGTTCTTTTTCTAATTTGTTTGGCTATAAATTAATAAATATAGGAGGCATAAAAAGTGGAAAATAACGATCTTGATTATAATGAAAATTTTGAAAGTGATTTTGGCTCATATTTTGTAGACGATGTTGAAAAGGAAGTTAAAATCTGGCTTCTTGATTCTGACAGGGAAGAAGAACCTGATATCAGTATTTATTATGAACTAAATGACGAAAATGAACCTTGGGTTTCTGAGGTTAACTTTTCATTTTTGCCTCAGGTTTTTGACTTTGTAGGAATATGGCGTGATAGATATTTTGATGAATTAGATGCCTATTCTGAAGACGAATTTGATGAAAGCTATGGGAATCTTATGGTAAATCTTGAAATAATCCAAGAGCTCCTATCAGAACCGTCAGAATGGAGCGATAACTGGTATGAGGAAGTTGATATAAACTAGTTTATTTGGTTTTTTCTATATATTTCATGATATTTTGAAGTTCTATTATCTTTTCGTCTATGTCGTTGCTACTTACTGCGTTTCTAACACATCTGTCTATGTGCTTGTTTAAGACAGATGTGTTAGTTTTTTTTAATATGGCAATAATTGCCAGAATTTGATTCGATATATCTATACAATACCTTTCTTCTTCAATCATCTTTATTACTCCATCGATGTGCCCCCTAGCTGTTTTTAACAGTTTTAAAGCATCTTTATGGAAGGGTTCTGTTTTGCTTCTAGTATTCAACTTTTTCAACTTTATAAGCGCTATTTTCTAACGCTCCTTCCAACTCTTCTTTGCTGATTTCTTTATTGCTTTTAATATCAACGATACCTGTTTTTAAATCTACTTCAACCTTCACAACTGAGTCTATTTGAGAAAATAACCTTTCAACTGTCATCTTACAATGCATACATGTCATACCCGATACATATACTTTCATTTTATTCACCTCAAGAATTTTTAAATATTTCTTCTAAATTTGGCTTTTGATCCTTGAAAGTCCCATAAAAAAATTGATCTTTAACTACCGTAATCGGGGCTATCCTGACACCAAACTTTTTATAGGCTTCATCTGCCTTGCCTGGAGCAGTAATGTCAATTTCACTATAATGAATGTTATTTTTCTTTAACCAGCTTTTAACAGATGCACAGTCAGGGCATCCTGGAGAAGTGTAGATAATAACTTCATCTGTCATTTTTTTTGCTCCTTTAAATTTTTTTGGAAACCTACTTATCTAAAACTATAAACTTTCCATACATGCCTTGTTGGGCATGACCTGGCACCTGACATATATAATAATATGTTCCGGGTTCATTTGCACTAAAGTCTGTGGATCCGGTTGCCAAAAGCTTATTTTGTTTATCTTCATAAGGTAAGGGTCTGATAGCAGAATATTGAAAAGCTAAAGATACATTCATCATTACCGTATATGGATAAGGCGGTGGTGTATTTGTAATTATTATTCCATGATACATATCATCATCGTTATTTACAAGTTTTAGGTTTATATTTGAATTTTTTCTTACAACAATAGTTGGATTTATTAGATTTCCTATCCCGAACGAGTACATTGAATTGTCTGTCGGAGAAGCTACTACAGGGATAATAATGTTTTGATCGTTGAAGATGATAGAGTTGTTTTTATTATCAATCGTTACATTGCCAGCAAGCTCTGAAAAACTTTTTAGCTGATTTGTCTGCATAGTTTGATAGTTACTTTGGTTATTGTAATAGCCATTCATCATACCAGGACCATATCCATTTCCGGATCCACTCCCGTTTCCATTCATCATACCAGGACCATATCCATTTCCATATGCACAAAATCCATTGCTATAAGCATATCCAAAAACTAACAAAGATGCTAAAACTAAAAGAAAGATGATCGGTTTTACAAAACTCTTTTTAAACATTTACAATGTCCTCCTTAATAGAATTTTATATCTTAAAATTTCTAAGCCTAATAGAGTTTGTGACTACAAAAACAGAGCTTGTGGCCATTGCTGCTTCAGCTATGACAGGATGAAGCATTCCCAAGGCTGCAAATGGAATTGCAATCATATTGTAGAAAAAGGCCCAAAATAGATTTTGTTTAATTTTTTTGAAAGTTTCTATTGATAATCTTATTGATCTGGTTACATTTGTAAGATCATCTGTCATCAATGTTATATCACTCGCTTCTTTAGCTATGTCAGTTCCAGTTCCTATAGATATTCCTACGTCGGATTGTTTTAAAGATGGGGCATCATTTATGCCATCGCCAACCATTGCTACAATATGTCCCATATCTTGAAGTTTTTTAATATGTGATATTTTATCTTTAGGTAATAAATCTGCAAAATACTCGTCAATGCCAACTGAATTTGCTACATATTTTGCAGTTTCGTTGTTGTCACCTGTTAACATTATAGTTTTAATGCCCATATTTTTAATTTGTTCGATTGCCTCTTTTGCATTAGTTTTAATATTAAAAGACAAAGCAATAATTCCCAATAAACCTCTTTCTTCTTCATAGGCTATTGCTAAAGTTTTACCAATAAATTCGGATTTATTTATATTTGCCATAGGTGCAATATTTTCAATAAATTTAGGGCTTCCCACGCTAATTTTTTTATTATTTAAATAACCTTCTACCCCTAATCCTGGGATTACTTTTACGCCCTGAAAGTCTATTTTTGGAATGTTGTTATTTTTTGCATATTTATTTATTGCAGCGCCTATTGGGTGTTCACTATAACTCTCAAGTGAGGCGACAACATTTATAAATTCATTTTTATCAATATTTGAAACTATATCAGTTATATATAACTCTTTATCGGTAATTGTTCCTGTCTTGTCAAATACAACTACGTCTACGTCTTTTGCTCTTTCGAGTGCCTCGCCCGATCTGATTAGTATTCCTTTGGAGGCACCAAGCCCTAACCCAACCATTAGGGCAGTTGGAGTGGCTAGTCCTAATGCACAAGGACAGGCTATTACAAGAGTTGCGACTGATGCGTATATTGCTGCTGAAATTGAATTAAGATTTGGATTTACCCATGGAAGAAAATCCTTTGCCCAAAGATCTATTTTATGCAATGATGACGGAAACAAGAGCCAAATTAGGAAGGTTGTTATCGCTATAATTATAATTGTAGGGACGAATACAGATATGACCTTGTCCGCAAAAGCTTGAACTGGTACCTTAGTGCTTTGTGCATCCTCTACTAATTTTGCAATTTTAGATAAGACTGTATTTTCTCCTATCTGAGATACCCTGACCTTTATGGTACCAAGCTGATTTATGGTTCCGCCAATAACTGTATCTCCAGTTGATTTTGCCACTGGTAAACTTTCTCCTGTAATCATTGATTCGTCTATAGCGGTATCGCCTTCAATAATTATTGAGTCTGAGGGAATTTGTTCTGAGGGCCTAACTAGAAGAATGTCTGATATTGTAACGTCATCTGCATTTATTTTTTCGACTGAACCATCTTCTTTTACTAGGTTTGCTGTTTTAGGGCTTAAATTTAGTAATTTTTTTACCTCTTCTGAGGCCTTTCCCTTTGCCTTACTTTCGAGATATTGGCCAATAAGGTAAAATCCAGTAATCATTGCACCCACTGCTGAATAATCAGCTATTTTTTGACCCAAAATATTTAACAAACCTGTTAAATAAGATGATGTAACTCCAAAGAATATCAATACATCCATGTTTGTATTTCTATGAATCAATGCCTTTATTGCACTTTTTATAGGGTCGATGCCTATTATAAAGATTACAGGAAAGGAAAAGACAATATTAATTATCATATTATATTTAAATTTAATTCCAAAAAACATATTTAAAAACATAATTAAGCTCAATGGAGCTATAATTACCCATGCGTAAATCATTTTTAACCTTGCCTTCTTTAACTTTTCTGCAAAATCATCTGCTTCATCTTTTAGCTCTCTTTTTTCGTTTATAACTTTATAGCCAGCTTTTTCTACAGCTTCAAAAATACTTCTTTCTCTAAAATTTAAGGGGTTAAAGGTTACCAGAGCTTTTTCGGTAGTAAGGTTTACAACTGCGCTTTTTACCCCCTCAACCTTTTTTAGGGCCTTCTCTACGTTCATGGCGCATGAGGCACAACTCATACCCTCAATTTTATAGGTTTTGCTTTGGACATCACCTTTTTCAAATTGATCAAGGATTGATGAATAACCAGCTTTCTCAATTGAAATGGATAATTTTTCAGGATCTAAATTATCTCCTTCAACAACAGCTTTTTCGGTTACAAGGTTTACAACTGCGCTTTTTACCCCCTCAACCTTTTTTAGGGCCTTCTCTACGTTCATGGCGCATGAGGCACAACTCATACCATTTATCTTTAATATTAATCTTTGCAATTTATAACCTCCAATCCCACCCCATAGGGGGTGGATATATTTCCTATTATAATACTGTATTATTGTTTGTCAACTCATATTATATTGTTTCTATATAGCCATTTTTAGAAATTAAGATTATATATCAGCCCTGGTTTAATAAGATGTTGGAAAATATAAATTTTCAGCAAATTCAATATTAACCATGATATTTAGTTATGATTAGGAATTTTAGAATCCTTGAAAAACAAGCATGTTAAAATAGTATTAAAAATAATTTTGGAGGTTTTATGGCTGAAATAAAATTTGATATTTTAGAAACTTTTGGAGTTATTTCTGAAAGCCCAAAGGGATGGAAAAAAGAGTTAAAACTGGTTAGTTGGAACGATAAGGACGCGAAATATGATATTAGAGAGTGGTCAGCTAATTATGATAGAATGGGCAAGGGATTAACCTTTACAAAAGAAGAATTGAAAGCTCTTAGAGATATCTTGAAAAATATTGATTTATAAATTCGAATTTTAATTTTTCAGCATAATTTTTAATAATCTGTATAAGATAGCTTATTTTTAAATATATCTTTTTTAGATTAATTATTTTTTTTACTATAACTTAGTATTGTTAGGATAATTTATGGTTAAGTTACAAAAAAATGTAATTTTGTTGTGCTGTATGTGTGTAGCAAGTTTTATGGTTAGCTTGGACGTTAGCATAGTTAACATTTCATACCCATATTTAAGTAGGTTCTTTGGCGTTAGTATAGAAAACATATCAAATTTAGCGATATTCTATCTTTTATCGCTTTGTTCAATGCTTATTATTTTTGGAAAAATTTCCGATTCTATTGGTGCATCCAAAGTATTTTTATCAGGGTCTATATTGTTCTCTTTTACATCTTTTTTTTGTGCAATTTCTGGCACTTTTTATGTCATCTTGATTGGAAGATTCTTTCAGGGAGTGGCGTCAAGTATGATTTCGGCAACCACTGGCGCATTGATCTTGCAACGTTTGCCTAAAGAATATATTGGAAGATCCTTTGCAGCAGTTACTGGACTTGGGGGGATGGGATTTGCATTTGGGCCTCCAATTGGATCTTTTTTGATTGAAAGATTCGGGTGGCATTCGATTTTTTTAATTAATGTGCCTATAGGCTTTTCGGTTTTTCTCTTTACATTGTTTTCGCTTTCGAAAGTTGATGAAACGAAACTTAAAAATAAATTTGATCTTGTAGGATACTTTTTGATTTTTACTGTAATATCTCTTCTGATAACAATCCTATATCTACAAAGAACAGTTACCGGAAATGGTTTGCTTTTTTCGATATGGTTTGTCTGGTTTTTGCTTCTAACTTTTTTTATATACTATGAAAAAAATAATAAAAATCCAACGATTGATTTTTTAATCTTTAAAAACAAGAACATATCCTTTGCCCTTATATCGAGCTTTTTGATAGTTTTCTTGTTTGATGGATTTAATTTTGTGATACCCTTTTTTGCTATTGGAGCTATGCATTTTAGCCAGGAATTAACAGGAATTTTAATTGGGATTTCAAGCCTAATAACAATTTTAACTGTGCCAATAATTGGATTATTATCTGACAGGTTCGGATATAGAAAAATGTGCATTTTTTCTTCATTAAATTTACTCATATCTTGTGTTTTGTTTTTTTATATACAGAACTTTAGCTTTATGCTTTATTTTGTAATTGCCATTGTTTTTGCAGGGGTTGGTCTGGTTGGTTTCTTTGTGGCGAGTCCATCGCTTATCCTGGGTCATGTAAAAAAAGCTCAGAGCGGTTTTGTGTCATCTTTCATTCAAGTGGTCCAAAATCTTGGGGCTTTAATTGGTATATACCTTTTTAGCAATTTTTATGGGAAAATAGATATGTCTTATTCTGTTGATCTTTTAGAAAAAGGCTTTCATAATGCATCTGCCTTTGGGGTTTTTTTGAGTATAATTGTAACAATCTTTTCTTTTCTTGCTTTTGAAAAAGGGAAAAAGGAGATTTGAATGACTTACGTAAAATTAAATAATCTTGAAACTTATTATGAGATACTTGGAAAGGGAAACCCATGTCTTATCTTACACGGTGGCAGCGAAAATATTAATAGCATGAATCAGTTAGCAAGCAATTTGTCAGGTGATTACAAAATATATTTGCCCGAAAGAAGAGGACATGGCAGGACACAGGATACAGATGACCAATTTTCCTATAACCAATTTTCTAGAGATACTTATGAATTTATAAAAACTTTTAAATTAGAAGACTGTTTTGCGGTTGGCTATAGCGACGGTGCAATAATTCTCTTGCTTTTATCTATTAAGTATCCGAAGCTCTTTAAAAAAATAGTTCTCTTAGGAGGTCAATTTCACTTTGATGGTCTTGAGTCATATTTTGTTAAGGCGTTAAAATCTGATGATAATGAAAAGTTTTTTGAGAAAGAAAAAATAGAATATGAAAAAATAAAAAAATACAGTTTTAGTTTTCGAAAGTTTCTAAATAAAATAATTGCGCTTTGGTTGACAAGCCCGAATATTGATTATGCAGATCTCCAAAAGATAATTGTTCCTACCTTGATAGTTAGCGCTGATAGAGATCTTATAAAATTAGAGCATACTATTTCAATGTTTAGGGGAATAAAAAATTCTAATCTTGCAATTATCCCCAACTCTGATCACAGTTTCCCTATTTCTATGCCGAATTTTACATCAAGCCTTATATTGAATTTCTTTAAAATAAAAACATGAAAATTAGAATATGCCCTTACCAAGTTCTTGTTTCAAGAAAAGACAATAAATCTTTAATATGTATAAATTGTTTAGATGATAGCAGGAGAAATGTAAGATTACTTGATACAACTTTTAAACCAAGCTTTTATGTGCTTGTTGAAGAAAATAGTGAAGAGATAGAAAAAGCCATAAACTCATCTTCAGACGAAGGGATTGCCGAATTTAAAGTAGAAGAAAAATTGTATTTAGGTCAACTTCAAAAATTTTATAGGGTGTTTTATGTCTTTGGTGAGGATAGAGACGTCCAAAGTTTGAAGTTTTTCAGAAAATTTAAAGATTTTAGCGTTTTTCATCACGATTTAAGGCCTACAGTGCAATATATTATAGAGAAAAATATAACTTTTTGTGCATTTAATGAAGTGGAGGTCAATGCTTCTTTGGAAGCAGAATACGATATAAATGGTGATTTTTCTTTATATAGTTATGACTATCCAAGCAATAGATCTATGTCTTTTTACTTTTTGACTGATAGCAAAGTCTTAAATCCAGATCCAAAACTTAACAAGGTTATATATATATCTATATTTTGTTATGAGGGGGAAATAGTTTTTGATGGTGATGAAAGAAGTATTTTTGAAAAATTTTTAGCTTATATCAAAAAGTATAAACCAAATATAATATATACATTTAACACAGGACAAGATGATTTTGATTTTTTGTTAAGCAGAGCGAAAACTTTTGGAATTAGTCTTAAGTTTGGGGATAGTTTGCCCATTAAAGGATTGTTTGGCTCAGTTCAATTCGATGGCGTAGTTATAATAGATCTTTTTCTATATGCAGAAAGTCTATACGAATTAAAACAAAAAGAGCTAAAAAAGGTTTTAGAATTTTTGAACATCTTGCACCAGAAAGATTTTATTCTCAGCCAAATTGAACTTGTTAAAGCTATTGAACTATCATTTGATGAAAAATTGTTCAATCATTGCAAGGTTTCAGCAAAATCAATTTTCAATCTTGGAGAATTGACTCACCAATTATATTTTTCATTATCTCAAATTACCTTTTTGCCTCTCGATATTGTAATATTTGCTCCTACAGGATTTAGAATAGAGCAGCTATTTATGAAAAAAAGCTTTTTGCAAAATATGATTATATTGCCTAAAAAACGCCATATTAGTAACTCTTATGAGGGTGGTATGGTTCTTAAGACATTGCCTGGGCTCTATAAAAACGTAGTTGTCCTTGATTTCAAGAGCATGCTTCCATCTATTATGATAAAGTACAATATTTCATTTGATACTCTTGTAGATAAAGATTTCGATTCAGAATTTTTTGAGTCTCCACAAAATGCCTATAGATTTAGAAAACAGCCTGATGGTTTTTATAAACGAATTTTACAAGATTTGATTGCTGAGAGAGATAAGGTAAAAAATAATATGGAAGATTTTCCAAAGTCTTCAAAGGAATATATTTTTCTTAATGCTAAGCAGAAAACTTTGAAAATAATTACAAATGCTTGCTATGGCTATGCTGGATGGCAAAGTGCCAGATGGTTCAAAAAAGAGGTTGCAGAAGCTACTTCTGAATGGGGCAGAAAGACACTTACCGATGCGATTGAACTTGCTACCAGTTTGGGTTTGGAGGTTATATATGGAGATACTGATAGTCTTTTTATAAGGGACAACGAAAATATTGGCAAACTTCTCTCTGAATTAAAACTTAGAGGTGAAGATATTAAAATTGATGCAATTTTTAAATCAATTCTTTTTACTGAGTCGAAAAAGAAATATGCTGGAATCAACGACAAAAATGATTTAATTTTGGTCGGCCTTGAAGGTGTACACGGCGATATTCCAGAAATAGTTAAGATGGTGCAAGAGAGAATACTAACATCTATTTTAAACTTTGAAGATTTTAATTTTGTTATGAATGTATTGCAGGATGAGATAAATAAAATAAAAAGAAATGATTATCCATTGTTGTCATTTGTCATCTATAAGTCTGTTAATAAAAAGATAAATTCTTATGAAATAAAAGCTCCTCATGTAGAGGCTGCAAAAAAGTATATTCAAATGGGCTTTAAACTTAAAACTAATAATGTTTTTGGTTATGTTATTGCAAAAGGTGAAGGTCCGATTAATTCAAGGGCTTTGCCTTATTTTTCATTGACAATTAACGATATAGACACCGAATATTATCTTAAGAATTTATTAATACCATCTATTTCAAGGATTTTCTCTGGGGTGTTCCAGAAAAAAGTTTTTTTAAAAAATAATAAGTTAGTTTTAGAAAACGATAGAAAGAATCTTCTTTTCAATTTGTATTAGTTATATAATAAAAATATTAATTGTTTAGCTATAAAACTATAGAGGATGTGAGTGATGTTTATCAAGATGCTTAAGTCAAAGATTCACAGAGCAAAAGTGACTGATACAAATCTTAACTATGAGGGAAGTATTTCTATAGATAAGAATTTGATGGATAAAGCGAGCATTGTGCGCAATCAAGCTGTAAATATATTTAATATAAATAATGGCGAGCGATTTGAAACCTATGTTATTGAAGGGGAATGTGGTTCTGGCACGATAGGTCTAAACGGAGCTGCAGCCAGGCTTGCCCAGCCGGGAGATTTAATTATTATTGCTGCTTATTCCTGGGTTGAGGAAAAAGAGATAGAAAAATTTGATACAAAAATAGTTCATGTAGATAGCAATAATAGAGCTGTATGAATGATATAGATCAACAGGAACTAAAAAAGGTTATTCGCAAAAACTCGATTCTGATAGCTATAACTTCTGTATTTTTTACTTTGATTATAGTATTATCGGATTATTTGAATCAGGGTCCAATGTTCAAGCTTATTATATTAACTCTTTCTCTACTGGTTATTTTATTAATTTTAGCAAGGGCTTTTAATATTAGGAGCAAAAATTCTATTTACGAAAGACTTGATACTGGCTCCTATAGGACTTCTGAAGAGCTTGGCAAAGAATTGGATTCAATTGCCTCTGATTCTTTGGTCTATATTCATTATCCAGGCAGGTATGGTGATATTTTGTATTTACTTGCTATTCAGGGCAGTGGTATTTTTGTTATAAATGTCTGCTATACTCAGGGCTCTCTTTCTATTAAAAACAATGATATATTATTAGATAACGTTAAACCCAAAAGAGATCTTCTAACAAGGGCTTTAAAGAATAAAGTTTGGTTGGAAAATGAAATCAGGAATGCTCTTAAAGAAGAGTCTAATGTCTTTTCAGTGATTGTTTTTGTCAATTCTGATATTAATGATATTTTAGAGCTAAATAATATATATTTAATGAATAGAAGTAGCCTTTCAGACTTCTTAAATATGAAAAGGGATATTAAAATAAACATGAAAGATATTTCAAAGTTACTAAGAAAACTTAGAGAAAAATATAGCTTGGAGGTATAAATAAAAATGAAAGACAACGACAATGGTGAACAACGAATAATTGATAAAATTGGAAACCTTGACTCTGGGCGGCCAAACCTTGGTCTTCTAATGCCTGCTTTTGTTTTTAGATTTTTCTTTTTGTCTATTCAAGAAAAACTTAAAGAAAAATTTGGCCAGATTGAGACAGAGAAAATTTTATATGATGCTGGATTTTTAGCAGGGAATGAATTCTGTGAAAACTTTATTTCATATGAAAACGATATTAAAAATTTTTTAGTTTCATTACAAACATCATTTAAAGAGCAAAGAATTGGGATTTTACAATTAGAAAATATGGATTTAAATTCTTTATACTTTGAAGTTAGTATTTCAGAAGATGTTTACTGTTCTGGTGCTCAGCATGAGGGGCGATATGTGTGCAGTATGTGCGAGGGATTTTTATCTGGGATATTTAGTTTTTATTTCAAAAGAATTTTTGATACAAAAGAACTTGAATCTTGGACTAGCGATATCCCTAAGTGTACTTTTGAAATAAAACCCAAAAAGACAAAAAAGCCTTCTTGATGTTAGATGAAGAGTTTGATAAGATCAAGCGCAGACTGATAGTCTGTGGTTTTTTATTAAGTGAAATCAAGAAGATTCAATATGGCTTACAATTCAAGGCTATTTTTGGAGAAGAAGAAGGAATTATAAGGATTTATGAAAATAAAAAATACGGTATAAAAATAGACACTTCTTTAATGAAAGGTACTAATTTAATAAATAAATTTAACGCCTGTTTAAAGAGAAAAAAATTAAATTTTAAGCCCGCACTATTTCAAAATTTAGATGACACATTTGATTTTTATATAGGTTCTGATGAAAGTGGAAAAGGAGATTATTTTGGGCCACTGGTGGTTGCGGGTGTAATGGTATCTAATGAAAATTTAAACTACTTAGAAAATTTAGGCATTAAAGACAGCAAGTTATTAAAAGAAGACAAGGTTTTCTATCTTGAATCTGAAATAATTAATTCAAAAATTCCCTATAAAAGGATAACCTTGTTACCTGAAAGGTATAATAAGATTTACACAGATTGCTTATTAAAAAATACTAATTTAAATGATATCCTTGCTAAGGCTCATTGTGAAGTAGATAGATCTTTTTTAAATGCCAATGATAAGTTCAAGATTGTCGTTGATAAATTTTCTATTAACAGTGGTATGGATAACATGTTTGCAAATTTTAAAAACGTAAAATTTCTTGAGATAGAAAGATCAGAAAGCAAATTTTTATATGTCGCTGCGGCTTCAATTTTAGCGCGTGCAAAATTCTTGAGAGAGATGAAAAGGCTTTCTAAAGAGATAGGCTTTACGCTAAAAAGGGGGAGTGTAAATGTTGGCCCTCTTGCGCAACAGATTGCTGACACATATGGTTTTGAGGGATTAAAAAGGGTTGCGAAACTACACTTTAAAATTACAAAGGGTATAAAATTTGAAAAATGTTGATTTAAACATGCTTGCAAGCTCGAGCTCTGGTAATTCTACCTTATTAAGAATAGGTGGATATAATTTTTTGATAGACATAGGGGTTAGCTGTCTGTATCTTAAAAACTCTTTGAACAGCTTAATGATGGATATTGGAGATATAGATGCGGTTTTTATTACTCATGAGCACATCGATCACGTTAAGGGTTTAGATGTCTTTACGAGAAATCATAATATTCCTATTTTCATTAAAGAGAAATGCTTCAATCTTGTTTCAAAAAAGGTTTTAAAACAAGATTATTTTCAAATATTAACTGATGAAATAAAGTTTAAAGATGTATATGTTTCTTTTTTTTCAACCCCTCATGATGCAATAGACCCAGTAGGTTATAGGTTTTCTTACAGAGATTTTTGTTTTTCTTATGTTACCGACCTTGGAGAAGTTACATCTGACGTGAGATATGCAATTGATAATTCTGATCTACTGGTGTTGGAATCAAATCACGATGTTGAAATGCTTAAAAATGGTTCTTATCCTTATTATCTAAAAAAAAGAATCCTTTCTTCGAATGGTCACCTTTCGAATAAAGATGCTGCATTTGCACTTTTAAACTCTACAAACAGGAAGAGAAATATAATTCTTGCTCACCTGAGTGAAAAGAATAATTGTATTGATTTGTTAAAAAAAACATATGAAGAAATTTTGGGAAAATCAAGATTGCCTTTTAAAATAAAAATTGCTAAACCAAGGGAAATAGTTAGTATAAAGATCAACGTATAATCTATCGGTTTTGGGTTTTAATAAATAGATTATACGTTGAAGGTTCTTGTTAGCTTATTGTTCTATTTTTCTCGTAAGCACTGAGATCTAAATAACCGTGTCCTGACAATAGAAATACAATAGTTCTTTCTCTTTTTTCTTCTTTTGCTATCAGTGCCTCATCTATAGCTTTTTTTATAGCATGGGCAGATTCTGGTGCAGGAATTATCCCTTCAGTTTTAGCAAATATTCTCGCTGCTTCAAATATGTCCTTCTGATCGTAACTACATGCTTCAATTATTTTATTTTTGTATAAGTTACTTATTATTGGAGCCATACCGTGATATCGTAGTCCGCCTGCATGGATTGGGGGTGGAACAAAATCGTGTCCCAACGTATACATAGCAAGTAATGGTGTAAGCCCCATAGTGTCTCCGTAATCATATTCAAATGTACCTTTTGTAAGAGATGCAGCAACAGATGGTTCTACAGCAACCAATCTTATTTCTTTACCTTTAACTTTTTTGCTGACAAAGGGAGCTATTAAGCCCCCAAAATTTGAACCTCCACCAACACAGCCAATTAAAATTTCTGGCTTTTCATCTGCTAACTTCAATTGTTTTTTTACCTCCAGGCCGATTATAGATTGGTGTAAAAGAACGTGATTTAAAACTGATCCAAGTGCATAATTTGTGTCAGATTTTTTTACGGCTTCTTCAACAGCCTCAGATATTGCTATCCCTAAGCTGCCTGGAGAATCTGGATCAAGTTCAATAAATTTTCTTCCTGACTCTGTAGTATCTGATGGGCTAGGCAAGACATTTGCATTAAATATTTCCATAAGTATCTTCCTATAAGGCTTTTGTTCAAAACTTGCTTTAACCATAAAAACTTTGCAGTTTAGATTAAAAAATGAACAAGCCATCGAAAGAGCACTTCCCCATTGACCTGCCCCCGTTTCTGTAGTAAGAGATTTTATCCCCTCAATTGAGTTGAAGTAAGCTTGAGGTATGGCAGTATTTAGCTTGTGGCTTCCAGCAGGAGACACCCCTTCATTTTTGTAATAAATTTTTGCAGGTGTATTAAGATATTCCTCAAGGGCTAAAGCCCTTATTAAAGGTGTGGGTCGATAGCTAAGATATCTTTTTCTTACTTCCTTTGGGATTTCTATCTCTCTTTCCTGACTAATCTCTTGCTTAATTAAAGATTCTGGAAAGATTGGTCTTAAATCTTCCATTTTAATTGGTTCTTTAGTTATGGGGTGTAACCCAGGGAGAAGCGGTTCTGGTAGATCTACCTGAATATTGTAATAAAAATCTGGCATTTCTTTCTCATCTAAAATGATCTTTCTCATCTAAACTCTCCTTTTGTAAAATTAATTTTAGTATTATTATGAGATTTATATTATAATAAAATTACGAAAAATATCAAAAAGCTTAAAATATCTTTATTACAGAATTCTAATGAAAAGGGGTGTTTGGATGGATCCAGATATGAGAGTGAAGTGGACCCCTGATTTTGAAACAGGTATAGATATTATTGATAGCCAGCATATGAAGTTATTCGAGAATATCAATGATCTTTTGGAATCTTGTGAAAAAGGTGAGGCCAAAGAGGGTGTTATTAAGATATTTGACTTTTTGGAGCAATATGTAATATTTCACTTTGGGACGGAAGAAGATCTCATGATTAAATATAGATATCCTAATTATTATCAGCATAGGATGCTTCATGATAGGTTTATTATAGATATGAATGGACTTAAAAGAGAATTTTTGAAAAATGGCATCAGTGAAGGTTTTCTTATGTTAATAAAGCATTTTGTTATCGATTGGTTAAAGTATCATATAGGTGGAGAAGATAAGAGGTTGGGGGTTTTTTTAATGAGATTTCCGGAAATTTTACAAAGTTAGCTTGTGTGATTAGCTATGTTATTGCCACTAAAAGTTCTTTATATTGATTTAACTAAATATTTTCACACTCAAATATTTAATTTGGTAAAAAATAATGTAGAGTCTCTTATAGTGTGTATGAACTCTGAGGATATATTTTTAAAAATTACTGAATTGCAACCAGATCTTATATTGTTTAGATCAAAAAATAACTCTGAATTACCAATTATTGTAAATAAAATTAAAAAAGAGTTTCCCGATACCTTTATTTTAATGTTGCTTGGCAAGGGGACTAGTTTAAAGTCTGGTTACTGTATTAGCTTTTATTACTTGGATGAAAATTTCAATCAACTTACTTTTTTAGATTTTTTTCTTAATCTCGTTAAAGAGATAAACGACCAAAAAAAATTGGCCTCAGATGTGGGCTTTTACAAAGATATTTGCTTGAATTCACAAAATCTTTTTTTTGCTTGCCAATATGATGAAATTGTCTTTATAAACAACAATTTCTTAAATTATTTTGGAATTTCTAGTATTGAAGAATTTAACAAGAAAAATCTCGATATTTATGACTTTTTTTATCCAAGTGAAAAAAGTTTATATAAGGGGGAGGCTTTAAAGGAATGGCTTGAAAAACTTAAAGATTTAAAGAAAGATAATAATGTGGTTTTTTTAAAAAATAGTGTTTTATCTAAAGAATTTTCTATTGAGCCTTTTTGGATGGATTATTCAGAGGTAAAGGATTTTGATATAGTAATTATTTCTTTGTTTAGGTTGTCTAAATTAGAAAAGTATAAAAATTTTAAAATTATTAAAAGAGTAAGAAATCCTATAACAAATTTGTATGATAAAAAGGTATTTTTGGAAGAATTAAAAAAGGAAACTCAGAGATCTTTCAGATATAAAAGACCGCTTAGTCTGATTTTCTTATCTAACGATAATTACAACAATATTTATTCAAAATATGGCAAAGAAATATCTCACAAAGTTTTGCGAGAATTTTGTGATAGAATAAACGATTCTATAAGAAATCTTGATCTATTTTGTAGCTATTCGAAAAATAAATTCGTTATTTTATGCCCTGAAACAGATATTTTTGGCGCTATTTTCGTTGCAAAAAGAATCAGATCGATGATAACATCCCAGACTTATTCTCATGGTGAAAGTTTAGAGTGTACATTAGGAGTTACTCAATATCAACCGCAAGAAGATATTGATGTTTTCGTTCAAAGGTCAATAGAAGCGTGGAGTAAATCAAGACAAAGCAAAGAAAAAAACGTAGAAGCAATTCTCGTTCCGATTAATTTCTAAGGCGCCATTGTGGCGCCTTAGAAAATTTGTTTTAATATGGTTCAGAAAAAAGCTCGAAATAAGCTTGTGGGTGAAGGCAGCTTGGACAAGCCTGCGGGGCTTCGTTGCCTTCATGGATATAACCGCAATTTCTACATTTCCATACAGTCTTTTGAGATTTTTTAAATACTTCATTGGTTTGTAGATTTGTGTATAGCTTCCTGTATCTCTTTTCGTGAGCTGTTTCTACTTTTGCTATGTTTCTAAATAGCGTAGCTATTTCTGGAAAACCCTCTTTTTCTGCAACTTCTGCTGCTTGAGGATATAATACGGTATGTTCTAAGTGTTCTCCTTCTGCTGCAGCCTTTAGATTTTCAAGTGTGCTTCCAATTACTCCAGCAGGATATGAAGCTTTAATCTCCACGTCCCCGCCCTCAAGAAAGCTAAAAAATCTCTTGGCATGTTCTTTCTCGTTTTCTGCAGTTTCTAAGAACAGTGCACTAATCTGTTCATAACCTTCTTTTCTCGCTTTTGAAGCAAAAAAGGTATATCTAGTCCTTGCTTGGGATTCACCTGCAAATGAGGCAAGCAAATTTTTCTCTGTCTGGGTACCCTTTACGCTCATTCAGTTTCCCTCCTAGTCTTGTTTTTTGAAATCAGATTTTGAAGCTCCGCAGACTGGACATTGCCAATCATCAGGTATTTTCTCAAATGGAGTATTTGGCTCTATTCCGCCATCTGGATCGCCAACTTCTGGGTCGTATACATAGCCACAAACTGTACAAACATATTTATCCATAAAATTTACCTCCTATAAGTAATTTCTATTATTATATTATATTTTTTAAAATTTTCTTCTAGATATATATTATACTTTTTGATAAGTAAAGTTTATAATAAAATAAAAATTTAGTGTGGGACAATCGGGGTTCCTTGACATTTTAAAATTTTTAATGTAAATAATTGACAAATGCTAATAAATATATTATCTTTATACTTAGTATTAATTATAATTGTTTTTTAATAGATTTGATATTTATTTATTTTTATATTATTTGAACTAAGGTTTTGTGTGTTTTTTACAACACTCGAAAATAAATATTAATAAAATTCATTAATAATTGGGGGTAAATTGAGCTTAAAGATAGGTAATGCATTGGTAATATTTAGCAACAAAAAGATTGATTTGTTGGATTCTTGTAAAGTTTTTTCATCCTGGGATTCTTTCCTCGAGTCAAAGATAGATCCTTTGGGGTTTTTTATTGCAAGCGATTTTAGTGACGTCCATATTGACATCGTAAAGTATATTAGATCTTCAAAATGGTGGTATAAATTTTGTTTCAGTGAAGAAGATATAGGAAATCAACTTTTGGATGGGCAAGTAAATTTAGTTCAGGCAATAGATAGGTGTAAATTAGCAGAAGAAAAACTGCAAAAACTCACATTTAGTTTAGATACTCTTGCTTCTAGCGAAAAACTTTTGGTTTATCTTTTCTTGCGCGATAATTTTGAAATTTTTCCTGAATTTAAACCTGATGCAAAAATGCTTTACACTTATCCAATTATTGAATGTTTGAGTGAAGATAAAAATGATATTGATTGGTACAAAGAATTAATTAGAAGAAATGTTCTTAAGTATAACAAACTTGTAGATAGGGTTAGACTTTGTAACAAGTGTTCTAGTGCTCATATATATTTTGTTGATGTTTGTCCCAACTGCAAGAGTTTAGACATAAAACGCACTCGTATGATTCACTGTTTCGAATGTGGATATATTGGTAGTCAGGAAGAGTTTAGCAAAGGTTATGATCAAATATGCCCAAAGTGTAGTGCTCACTTGAAGCATATTGGCGTGGATTATGATTTGCCAACGGCACAATATTCGTGTAATAACTGCGGTTTTATTTTTGATGAACCTGAGACAATTTATCGTTGTATAACTTGTGGTGAACAGGGCAACCCAGATAGGCTAATGGTTCAAGAGTTTTACAGTATTATAATGACTTTGTATGGTCATGAATGGCTTTTGTTTGAACAAAAGAAGATAGTATTTTCTATATTGAATGAGAGTTTTAAATATGTTTCTTTAGAATATTTTCAACTAGTATTGAGTTGGTTTATAAAACTTTATAGAAGAGATAACAATTTTGCTTTTGCCTTACTCTTACTAAAGTTACAGAATATAGAAGAAATAATAGAATATTATGGAATTAGTAAGTCATTAGATATTTACAGAGAACTTGCCAAAAGAATAAGCGAGATACTTCGCAATACTGATATTGTTTGCAGAGATGATAAGTATAAACTTTGGATTTTTATGCCTGCAACTTATAAAAAGGGCGTTTGTAAAAGAATAAGCGAAACATTAGAAAGTATTCAACCTAACAATGATGTAAAAATTAAACTTCTTACAAATGTTATATATTCTTCAGAATTGATAGATGAATCTAATGCAGAAACTTTGATGAAACAATTGGATTTAAGAAATGATTGACTCGATTTATTTAGCTTTTTTAAGTATTATAAATTCTCACAATTCTCTTTTAACTTTCATACTTATGTTTACACCGTTTGTAGTGTTTTTTGAGGGTCCATTGTTGCTATTTACAATATTTGGCTTATTTAGATTCGCAAATGATTATTTAAAGCAAGATAGTTCGCTCATTAGATTGCCAATTGTTAGTTGCTGTATCACATGTTATTCTGAGGGCAATAGCGTAATCAATACAATTAAATCTTTAACTTTTCAAACATATCCAGGCCTAATTGAGATAATAGCAGTGGTTGACGGCGCAATACAAAATAAAGAAACCTTAATTGCTGTAAAAAATTGTAGCAAATTTGTTGAAGGAATGAATATGAATAATAGAAGGTTGGTTGTTATCCCTAAGTGGCAGCGTGGAGGTAGAGTTTCTTCTTTAAATGCGGCTTTAAAGGTTGCACAGGGTGAAGTTTTTATGGCATTAGATGGCGATACATCTTTTGATAACAATATGGTGGTAAACGCTGTTAAACACTTTAACGATAAAAATGTGATTGCAGTTTCCGGTAATTTGCGCGTAAGAAATGCAAGCAAATCATTAGCAACTAGGTTTCAAGCCTTAGAGTATATTTTGAGCATATCTGCTGGTAAGACAGGTTTGTCTGCCTTTGGTATTGTAAACAACATATCTGGGGCTTTTGGAATTTTTAGAAAGAAAATTTTAGATTTAGTAGGCGGTTGGGATACTGGTACTGCAGAAGATTTTGATATTACTACCAGGATTAAACAGTATTTTGGAAGAAACAAGAATTGGAGGATCGTATTTGATCCATATGTGGTAGGGCATACGGACGTGCCTGAAACCTTTTTGGGATATTTTACACAAAGGTTACGATGGGAAGGGGATCTGTTTTACCTAATAGGGCGAAAATATTTGGACAACATAAAACCAGGTCTGTTAAATTGGGCTAATTATTTTTCAACAGTAATTATTACTTATTTTATGCAAATTATTTTGCCTTTCGTAATAACCTTTTATACGGTTTATTTGTTTTATGTTTTTCCAGGTGCATACGTCATAGCTTTATTTTTTATTGTGTACCTTTTTTATGTTTTTGCTTTATTTATTTATTTATTATTATACGTTCTTTTGATTTCCGATAGGTTAAAAGAAGATATTATTTACTTTTTTTATATTCCATTGTTTCCTTTTTTTGCATTTGCATCAAGGATAAACGCTGCATTTGCTATTGCACACTCCGTTTTAAACAAGTCGCATCTTGATTCAAATATGGCACCTTGGTGGGTATTAAGAAGGGGGAGATTTTAATAGTGTTTTTTCGTATTTTTTCTAAAAACATTAGACTAATTATTTTTTTCTTTATTTTTTCGTATTTTTTTATTTTGCCTAACATTTGTAGGGCGCAAATCATTACAATAGAGCAAATGCAAAATTTAATAGAGGCAAATCCTGATCTTAAAATAGCTAAAAAAGACTATGAAATTGCAAAAATGCAAGTAGAGTTAGATAAAATTGCGCTTTACCCTACCTTATTTGGTAGTGTAACCTACAACAATTATTCAAATCCTGTACAAACTTCTACTTATAATGTATATACAACAAACCAAAACGGCATTTCAAATAGTTACACAGAAACACTTACGCCTTTACAAGAAAGATATGATGAGCTTTCTACTAATATAGGTTTAAATATACCATTGTTTGGTACTAGACAATCTCTAAAACAAAATCTTGCTCTAAGTGAATCTTTGAAAAACCAAAGTGCGGCAGAAATTGATTTAAAAAAGTGGCAATCAAATAAATCATTAATTTATGCTTATTCAGAGTATTATATAAGATTAATTCAATTAGATTTAGCTAATGAGTTTTTGAATAATGAACAACAAATAAAAGATATGCTTTTAGAAAGGCAAAAAGCAGGATTAATTTTAGAATCTGATAGGTTAGAGCTTAATACTGAATTTGCTGTTGTAAAACGCAACGAATCTGTTTATCTCAAACAAGAGCAGGATGCATTGAACGTTCTAAAGTTGATTACTGCTAATGATTTATATGATTTTCAGCCTGTATATCCAAAGTTAAATACAGATTTTATAACGCCTCAATTTATTTTAGACTCTATGTACAAGAATCCTCAGATCAAAATATACGCTGAAAAGCTTGAAGGATATAAGAATATATTAGGGGAGGCTGGTTCTATGTTTTCTTCTGGAAACCTTAGTATTTCAAGCGGCGTTCAAAGCGGTTTTCAGGGAAGTGCAGGTTGGAACGTAATGGCTGCTTTAACTGTAAGTATGCCGTTTTCTGATAAAAAGTGGCAGGATGTTTCACATTCTAAGAATCTATTAAATGTGCAAAAGGCTCAATTGGAATTGGATTATCAAGAAAAAGCATATAAGGATGCAGCCAATAGCTATTATCTGTGGCTTCAGTCAAGATGTGAAAATTTGCATACAGCTAAAGATCGGTTTGATGCTGCTTTGGCAAGTTATAAAATTGCTAAATTAAGAAGTTCGATTGATCCAGGAGATTACTTTTATAACGTTATAAAATCTAAATATTATTTATATCAAACTACTAATGATTATCTTGAGGCAGCACTTGATCTTTTTAAGGCAAAGGCGGATATATTAGGTTTAGTTAGTTTCAGCGATAATGTATATAAAAATAGTGATTTTGACAAAAGTAATGAAGATTTGATTTCGAAAATTTCTGATATCTTCGATTCATCTAAAACTACTGAAAAGATTTCAGATAAAGAATATTTGAATTGGTATGCTTGGAATGGGTTTGAACTATATAAAAATTTAGGTGAAAATTTCTGGTTAAAACTCCCAAAGTCAACAAAAAGAATATTTTTATCCTTAAATAAAACAGAGATTCAGCAAGTAAGTTCAAATCAAAACGATGCAAATAATCTAAATAATTTTATTCAAGAGGCCAATAAAAGAGATATAAACGTAGACCTTTTGCTTGGAGATCCTGATTGGGTACTAGATAAATATCGAAGTAAATTAAGTGACATTATCTTTAGGCTTAGTAAGTTTAACTTTTCTGGAATACAGCTAGATATAGAAAAAAATCAGCTTCCAGAAGAGGATAGAAATTTTTGGGATGAAGGAATAGTTAAGACGATTGCTGAAGTTCACGCCTCAACTTTATTGCCAATAGGACTATCTATGAATTACAAAGAAGCTGAAAGCCATAAGCTGTTAGAAGACCTAAGGGCAGCTGGTTTAAACGAAGTTGTTCTTATGATATACACCACAAATACAAATAAAATTATAGAAATTGGAGATAAGATTATGGAAGAAAATCCAAAATTGTATTTCAGTATAGCTCTTTCTTGTGAGCCATTAAATGTATTACCAAATGGTGAGACCTTTGCAGCAATTGGAGCTAATAATTCGCTTGTAAGCTGGACAAACTTGTATGAGAATTTAGTGACACAAAACAATTTTAACGGTATTACAATACAATCTCTTAAAGATTTTTGGAGTCTAAAAAATGAAAATTAAATTTGACAGCTCTCCTTCTTCACCAAATGAAAACAACATTTTAAAAGTTAATTATGCTCCATCAAAAAGACCTATTTCAAAATGGAGATTTAGGACTGTTCTTATTCTATTTCTTCTCCCATTTATTATTTTCGGTGGATATTTAATTTACAAGACAGCTTATAATTTATTGTTTATAAATGCACCTGGATTTTTAATTATTAACCAAATAACAGTTAAGGCGTCATATGATGGTGAAGTGGAATTTATAAAAAAGCCTGGTGAGAGCGTTTCTAAGGGTGAAATTATAGCAAGAATAAAAAATCAAGTTATTGAAAACCAATATTATGAATTATCAAGTAATTTGCTGTCGGTAAAACCATCTACAGATCAAAGACCAAGTCCAGAACTTTTAAATACTGCTAAAGAATTATATGAAAATCGTTTAAAAACCTATCGAGAAATATTGAGCTTGAAAGACAAAGGTGCAGCTACCAATGCTGAGGTCTCTAATGCTCTTTCTCAATTAAATTCTGCAGAAATATCTTATCTACAACTAAAGTCAAGCTCACAAGGAAGTAATATTGCTTATATGCCTCCTATTTCCGATAATGTTCGATTGAGCGAATTAAAGTCTATATTGGAAAGTTTAGTAATAAAGGCACCGCAATCTGGTATAGTTGCATCAAGTCTTGTGAATGAGGGAGAGTTAATAAACAAGGGTAGCGAATTAATTTCTATACAAAATGATAATAACATTAGAATAGAGGCTTTTTTAGATCCAGATAAATCAAGATATGTTGTCTTAAACAAAAAAGTGCGCGTCATTTTACCAAATGGACAATCGATAGAAGCTAAGATTGTGAGTTTCAATTTGCAAACTCAACGCACTCCTGCTGATTTAATATCGCCATTTGAAAAAGATAAACTCTCATTAGTTGTCGATTTGGAGCCCATAGAAAGTATTCCAGAAAATCTTAGAGTTAATTACCTGCCCGTAAAGGTTATTTTTTAATTTTAATAAAAGTGTTTTAGTTTATCTGGATAGAGCAATTTTACAATAGGATTTTGAGTCTCTTAACTTTTATCTTATAATCATAATTCATATGAATAAAACAATTTTAGAATTTGATGTAGTCATTTGTGGTTCAGGTCCATCTGGGGCTACAGCTGCATTTTTGTTGTCAAAGCATGGCCTGAAGGTAGCACTAATTGATAAAAAGCAATTTCCTAGAGACAAACTTTGTGGAGGCTTACTCACAGAAAAGTCTTATAAGTTGATTAAATCTATGTTTGGAAATGATTTTTTTGAGTCTAACTTAATAGAGTTTTCTTCAAATAAATTTGAAATTTTTTATGGCAAACTAAAGATTTTATCAGCATTTTCAAAAAAATTATTTATTTATGTTGACAGGAAAAAATTTGATTTTGCTATTTTAAAAATGGCTTTAGATAGTGGGGTTAATTTTTTTAGCAAAACAAAAATAATTGACATAGACATTAAAAATATGTCGGTCTTTACGAACAATAATATTTTTAAGGGAAGATATATAATTGCTAGCGATGGGGTAAACAGTGTTATTAGAGGCTGTCTGATAAAGAAAGGCATTTTAGATGATAAAGAATACAAAGACAACCTAACACTTGCTATGGAGATTTATAATTACGAATTTGCTACTGATAGGGCGTCTATCTATTTTGGATTTACAAAGTTCGGCTATGGATGGGTTTTTCCCAATAAAAAAAGAACTTTGGTAGGAATTGGTGCGTTGATAAGCAAGAATAAAGGGTTGATAAAAAAACAGTTTAAGAATTTTTTAAATTCAATAGGTCTTGATGCGCCAAAAATTTTTAATGCTCATCTAATTCCTACAGGTTGGATCTCAAATAGATTCGGTTTCGACAATATATTGTTAGTTGGTGATGCTGCTGGATTCGTAGATCCTATAACGGGCGAGGGGATATACTACGCAGTTAAAACTGGTCAGATGTCAGCCGAGGCTATTTTGATGTCTGAGAAAAATAAACTTTTTGCTGAGGTTAACTATAACTCTTTGATTCAAAATATAGTTTCTAATTTAAAAAGAAGAAAGATGTACAGAAATCTTATATTTGGTACAAGATTTAGACTTGTTATAAAATTTTTCCTCTTAATTATATTGTTCTTGTTTAAAGACAAGCTGTTAAAGTTTATCCATGAATAAGTGTGATATTTGAAAAAGAAATAAAAAATTTAACCAGGATCGTCAATCTTATAAACACTCAAAAATATTATTACCATTAGAATGGCTGCAGTTAATACCACACTAACTGTAAAAGAACCAAAACCAAGGCCACCAAATTTTGTTGGTTTGTCTGCCCAATCGGCAAAAGAAGCTCCAAGGGGTCTGGTCATTATATATGCAACCCAGAATGAAGCTATTTCATTCAGATCGAACATAAAATACGCGATTATCGGAATAAAAAATATTACTGCAAAAAGCAAACCTGATTCAAAATATCCAAGATTAAGCGTGAAAGCAGTCATATCTCCGGCTGCTGTTCCAAGCGCAAACGTTATGACTATGGTTGCCCAGTAAAATGCCTCGCGTCGTGGTGTATATATGCTGTGTATAGAAAGAGTTTTCTCTTTGAAATTCCATACAGCTAAAGTTAGAATTAGTGCTATCAGAAAAAATAGAGTTGAAAAACTATATGGAACACCCAAAACTACATGTATTACATCAGCTATTTGGGTACCAAATATACTAACCATTATTACTGCAAACCAATAATAGTGTGCGAAATATCTATTGCTTTTCATTTGAAGCCATATTGAAGCTGCAAAAATTAGACCGCAAGTAATTACAGCCAAATATGGGTTTGTATGAAAAACCAAATAATCTGAGGTAGCTTCTCCCATAGCTGTAGAGAGAAGTTTTGCAATCCAAAAATAGATAGTTATTTTCGGCACTTTTAGAAGATTATTTTCATTAATATGTATATTTCTTATATTTTTACTCATATTTTGCTTTTGTAGAGCTTTAAAAACATTTTAGTGAAAATAATACATCTTAAGAGTTAAAGTAGAATTAAAGGTCTTTTAAAAAATCATTATATTTTAGATCAAGTACAATTTTGTATTTCAGAACACAACAAAAGTTTATTTTGGGGATAATCAGCTTTCTCATCTTGGAGAGGAAGTTAAACAATTTGGGACAAGAGTCCTCCCTTTCTGTAAGTCCATATCAGACTGCATGCGGAAGTGCAGACATTTTGTCTCATGTTTTCGATATATTTTATTTTAACAAATCAGAGAAAATGGATATGGTAGAACGCGTTATGGAAGATGTTATAAAGACTTGCCTTTTATGATATTACTCATGGTTTAGGCCTTGCTATAATTACGCCTCGTTGGATGGAGTATATTTTGGATGAATCAAACGTCTTGCAATTTAAAAAGTTTGGAGTTAATGCTTAAAAAGCCCCACTTCTAAAAATAATCTTAGAGGCGGGGCTTTATAATTTATTATAATTTAATAGTTTAATACTACATTTGCTCCCAATATTTCTTTGATTGCCTTTCCTGCTTTTGTTAGTTCACAGCCTTCTACTATCATTTCTTTTGTAATATTTCTTTCTTCGCAACA
>Ga0078972_1003923_pt1 | contig 42837 bp, 32 predicted proteins | sample YelNatPaOPGAMG01_FD_67568 | JGI IMG/M metagenome (GOLD analysis project Ga0078972, IMG submission 67568) | Hot spring thermophilic microbial communities from Obsidian Pool, Yellowstone National Park, USA - OP-RAMG-01 (SPADES assembly) (version 2) | ecosystem: Environmental > Aquatic > Thermal...
GGTCCAGCTCTTTGTGCTGCAGCGCCGCCCGCACGCGTTCATAAGGAGTAATCGACATCATGGGCCTCCTCAAACAGAGGGCGGGGCCAACAGCGGCCCCGCCCCTGGGTACCGATCTGAGAACACGGTCTCACGCAGAAGTGCGGAGAGCGAACAGTGACTGCGGAGAACCGCCCGGCATATGGGCCTGCCCCCGCCTACTTCAGCTGGGCCAAACCGCGCTGCCAGATATCTTCCAGCTTGGTCGCCAGCGCCGGGATGACCTTATCGGGTGTGGAGTCGTTCGTCCACAACGCGCCAAGGTCGGCCGCCTGGGTATTGTTGAGCTCCGACCAGTTGATGCTGAGGAACAGGCGCTGAATCTGAGCATAGCCCCAGCAGTTTTCAACGATGCTCCAGTTCTTGTTGGGCGCTTTGCCTTTCCAGAACTGGTCATAATACCAGGAGCGGAAACTCTTGCGGGCCGGGACCTCCGACATGAGCTGCATGAACTCTTTGTAGTTATCATCCGAGTCGAGCAGCATGAACTTGACCAATGCCCACGACTGATCCACATTATTCTTGGACGAGATCACCAGGCTGTCGGGGTAGTAGGGAGTCGCCCGCCCCTTGTCGACGCCCACTTCTTGAGCGAAAGGCACGGGGCAGAAATCCCATTCGAAATCCTGGATCTCCAGGTAAGTGTTGATGCTCCACGTGCCGTCGTCAAGGTAACCAACCTGGCCGCTCAAGAAGCCATTGGTCAGGGCCTGGCTTTCGGCAGCAGTCGGGGCCACGTGCTGCTTGAAGACCTCATCCTGCACGAAAGTGAAAGCCTTGATGGACTCTGGCGCGCCCACGGTGATGTGCTGGCCATCCTCGCTCACCCAGCTACCGCCGAACATCCAGGGGATATCCCAATCACCAGGGGTGCGCAGCATGCCAAACTGGGTGACATTCGAGCCCGAGCTCTTGGTCGTCTTTTGCGCGTTCGCCAGGAGCGCATCCCAAGTCCAGGTCGCATCCTTCCAATCGGTGGCCGCCTTGAGGCCCGCGGCGTCCCAAATGGTCTTGTTGTAGATGCCGATCTCCGCGTTGATGCCAAAAGGCAGCCCATAGAGAAGGTTGTTCTTGGGCTTGACCGTATAGCACTCCATGGCAATCGGATCCCAGTCGCTCGTATCAATTTTGTTGGCATCCAGGAAAGGCTGTATATCGACAAAGGAGCCTTTGGCGGCAAAATCCCACTGACTCATGCCCATCGTGATCACATCGGGCGGGGTGCCAGCCGCGGCCATGGCCTGGAACTTTTGCGGGGCATCGGCCCAGGCAACCACCAGGGGCTCCACGGTGACGCCCTTGTTGGCCTCGGAAAAGCGAGCGAAGATCTTTTTGACCGCTTCCACCTGGTCAGGATTGCCGCCGGCGCCAAAGCCGATATAGTATTGCAGGTCCGCCGGCTTGAGTGCTGCAGCGGCGGGGGCAGCTGTTGCCGCTTCGGTCGCCTGGGGAGCAGCGGTCGCCGCCTCTGTTGCCTGCGGCGCTGCGGTAGCAGCGCTGGCGGGCGCCTGAGTAGGTGCAGCGGTAGGAGCGGGGGCGCAAGCAGCCAGGGCGGCGCCCAGACCGCTCAACACCGACAAACGGAGCATTTCACGACGAGTGATGCGAGTCATTGTTCCCTTTCCTCCTTGCATGGTTCCAATCTAGCCAAGCAGCAATATCAATCTCAACTCTGCGCGTGGCGCGTAGGCTTCCTTGCCTGACCCGCCCGTCCCAGGGTCATTTGATGCCGGTGACCACAATGCCCTGGATAAAGATCCTCTGCGCAAAGAAGAAGACCACGAGCAATGGAAGCACGGCCACCACCGATGCCGCCATCAGCCAGTGCCAGGGCGTCTGTGAGGGAAAGTAGGTGCTGAACATCGACAGGCCCAGAGGCACGGTGTAGAGCTTCTGCGAGTTGAGGTAGATGAGCGGATCGAAAAAGTTGTTCCAGGACCACATAAAGGCCATGATGGCCACGGTAGCCACCGCGGGCGTCGCAATCGGCATGACGATGCGCGAGTAGAGCCGCCAATGGTTACAGCCATCGATCTTGCCCGCATCGGTGATCTCGGAGGAGATGCCGCGGAAGAACTGGCGGAAGAGGAAGATATTAAAGGCGCTGCCGAAAAAGTGGGGCACCATCAGCGGCAGGAAGGTATTGACCCAGCCCAGTTTCGAGAACATGATGTACACGGGGATCATGGTCACCTGCCCCGGCAGCATCATGGTGCCCAGCACAATCGCGAACAACACGTTCGAGCCCCAACCCCGCACCCGGGCAAAGCCATAGCCTACCATTGACGAGGAAAGGGTAGTCCCCACAACCACCGCTGCCGCCACATAGATCGAGTTCAAAAAGTAGGTGGCAAAGGGCGCCGCCGTCAGGGCATCGATATAGTTGTGCCATAAAAAGACCTTAGGAAGCGGCCGCGGCGGGAAGAGAAAGACCTCAGTCCGCGTCTTGAGTGAGCTCGATATCATCCACAAAAACGGGATCAGGAAGGCGATGCTCCCCACGACCAGGATCGCATACAGGATCACTCTGCCGATGATTTTGCCCCAGGCCACCTGGTGCTTGATCTGATGCGGCTTGGCAACCGCCGGATTTCTCATGGTAGACTGCTCCCCTAACCTGATAGCATACCGTAGACGATCGCTACAGATCCATCTCTGGCAGACATTCGGGCACCCTTGTGAAGCGCAACATCAGGCCTGGTAGTAGACTCGGTCCTGGGCCGTGCGGAAGATCAGTGCCGTCAGCAGGGCAATGATGGCAAACAACACCCAGGCCAGCGCCGAGGCATAGCCCATTTGGAAGTACTGAAAGGCGTTGCGATAGAGATAGAGCACATAGAACAGGCTGGCGTTATTGGGGCCGCCCTGGGTCATGACATAGCCTTGGGTAAAAACTTGCATAGAGCCGATCATGCCCATCACCAGGTTAAAGAGCACGACCGGCGACATCATAGGCAAGGTCACGCTCCAGATCTTGCGCCAAAACCCCGCCCCATCCAGAGAGACAGCCTCATAGAGCTCCGTCGGGATGCTCTGCAGCCCGGCCAGGTAGATAATCATGCTGCCCCCTACTCCCCACAGGCCCATAATCACAAAGGCCGGAATAACCCATTGTTTACTGAAAAGCCACTGCGGCCCAGTGATGCCAACCAGGCCCAGCAGAAAGTTGAGCAGGCCGAACTTGGGGTTCAGGATCCACTGCCACAGCAGCGCTACGGCGACCCCCGAGACAATCGAGGGAAGGTAGTAAATGGTGCGGAAGAGGGCGATGCCCTTGACATCCGCATTCATCAACAGGGCCAGGAGAAACGAGATCACGAGCCCCGTGGGCACGCTGAGCAGCGTGAAATAGAGGGTCACTTTCAGCGACTGCCAGAACAAGGGGTCGACGACCATATTGGTCCAGTTCATCGCGCCAACCCATTCAGGCGCCTGCAGCAGCTCCCAGCGCGTAAAGGAAATGATCACCGAAGCGATCATGGGGCCGGCAGTAAAGAGCAGAAACCCAACCAGCCAGGGCATGATAAAAAAGAAGAACCACAGGTTCTCGCGGAGCGTGGGCATAGGAATGCCCAGGAACTGTTGGCGCTTTGTCGTTACCGCCACTTACCGCCTCCCAGAATTCAGGAACACTTGATCGGATACAAGGCACTTGCAGATTCTTGCGGCGCAGCGCGAGCTATGGTAGATTAGGCAAATCCAAACTGGAACTCGCATGTTTCCGGAGATCTGGCTGTGATGCAGGCGCTGTATAGGGGGCCTGCATCACGCTCAATACATTATAGCATACGAAGAATGCCCGTTGGGATGATTCTTCCCCCTGGTTGGTCATCGAGAGGACAATGTGAGGACATGGAACGCCACGTGGCCAGCGATTCCTTTGTGCGCGAGATGCAGCTCGCCCTGCACCGTCTGTATGAGCCGGCGGAGCTCTGCAAGAGCCCACTGATGCAACTGCTAAGAGTCAGCTCGCACGGGGACCCTGCTGCCAACCTGCGCCGCCTGTTGCTAGAGGCGATCGTCGCGCTCAAGCCGGCGCCCAATGTGCCGCCACAGGCTGCCGCCTGGCGCACGTATCACATCCTGTCGCAGCGCTACACGGAGCAATACAGTCAGAACGAGGTAGCGGCGGCCCTCTCTTTGAGTGTGCGCCAGCTCCGGCGACAGCAGACGGCCGCCGTGCGCGCGCTGGCCGACTATCTCTGGACACGCTACAACCTGCAGGCACAGACCGGTGAAGCCAGGGCAGTGGAAAAGGTTCCAGAGAACGAACTGGACCCGAGCGAGGGCACTCCCAGCCGGCAAGAGGAGATGGAATGGCTACAGCGCTCCATGCCCAGTGAGCTCACCGATGTGCGTGAGCTGGTGCAGGCGGTCGTGTCTACAGCGGTGCCGCTGCTTCACGAGGCCGGCGTACGGCTGGAGGTCGCCATGCCCGAAGGATTGCCCAACCTGACTGTGCAGCAGGCCCTGGTGCGGCAGGCGCTCCTCGGCGCCCTTACGATGGCCGTTCGCCATGCGCCGGGCGGAAAGGTCACGATCACAGCAGAAAGATGGCAGCGCGATGTGCGCCTGTCGATCCACCCCGAGGCAACGCGGCGGATGCCGCAGACCCTGAGCGATGAAGACGCCGAAGCTTTCGATATGGCGCGGCAGCTCTTGGGGCTCTCCGGCGGCACGCTCCTGCTAGAGCCGGGCGACGGCAGCCAGCGCCCCTTTGCGGTACGGGTCAGCCTACCGGCAGCGGAGCAGGTCATCGTATTGGTCGTGGACGACAACAGCGATACGCTTGAGCTCGTAGAACGCTACCTGGCAGGCACCCGCTACCGCTTTGTCGGCGCGCCAGACCCCCGGCGCGCCCTGGCCATGGCTCAGGAACGCCGCCCCGATCTGATCGTGCTCGACGTGATGCTGCCCGGCATCGATGGCTGGGAACTTCTGGGCCGCCTGCGCGAGCACCCCCATACGAGTGGGGTGCCCATCATCGTCTGCACGATCCTGCCCCAGGAGCGCCTGGCGATGGCCCTGGGCGCAGCAGCTTTCTTGCGCAAGCCACTCAGCCGGCAGGCGCTGCTTGCAGCGCTCGATCGGCAGGTGGAGGAATCGGCGAAAGGATGCGCGTGAGCGCAGCAATGGCATCCAGAAGCTGTGCTGTCGAGAGGCCGCCCGCCCGGGTGACCGCCAGCGCATTGGCGAGGATCGGCTGGCCCGTAGGGTCACGCGCCGAGATGATGACGGAGGGGATCCCGCGCAATGCCGGGTCCTGGTTCTTGACCGCCAACAGCTGAAAGCCATCCATCTCGGGCATGGCCAGGTCCACCAGCAATGCATCGACTCGCTGTTGGCGCAGGATCGCCAAGGCCTGGCGCCCATCGCCAGCGCTGAGCACGCGGTAACCCTGGCCCGAGGCGCGCAACGTCCGACGGAAGAGCTGCAGGGCATCGGGCTCATCATCCACTACAAGCACGGTCTTACCTCTTGGCTGGATACCCTCCAACGCACCCAAGAGCGCTGCCGGCGATATCGGCTTGATGAGGTAGCCGTCTGCCCCCAAGGCCTCCGCTGCGGTTGAAAGGCCGGGCATTGAACAGATGATCGCAGGCGTGCCATAGGGAAGGGACGCCTCGGCCAGGACCTGCTGCAGCGTTTCGCTGACCGAGGAACCATTCACCACCAGCGCCTGCGCCGGCACTCTGGCCAGCTCCTGGGATGCCTCCTCCAGATTGGCCACGGAAACGATCTCTGCATTGTCCAGATGGCGGGCCAACAGGCGGGTAAGAGAGCCACCCGCGTCGAGCAGCACATAGCGAGGGCGTAGCTCCGCCACCGGCGCCACAGGGCGCTGTGGACGTTCCTCATAGGGCAGGTAGGGGTTGATCCAGCGTGTAGCGCTCGACGCGAGGGGGAGCGGTGGATCAATAGGCAGGCGAAAATGGAAGGTCGTGCCGCGGCCCAGATCGCTCTCGAACCACATGCGGCCGCCATGGAGCTCCACGAAACTCTTGCTGATGGCCAGGCCCAGCCCCGAGCCGCCATGCCGCCTGCGGATGGAGCCATCGAGCTGCTGGAAAGGGCGAAAGAGGCGCCCCGCGTCTTCAGCAGGAATGCCCGGGCCTGTATCGGCCACCGTTACCTCGATATCTGCTCGCTCACGCCAGGCACACACGTGCACGCCGCCTTGCTCAGTAAAACGGCCGGCATTCGAGAGCAGGTTCAGCAGCACCTCACGGATGCGCGTCCGGTCACAGAAGACTGGCGGCAGATCCGGCTCCACCGCCAGCTCCAGGCACAGACCGCGCGACTCGTAGAGCGGGCGAACTGCTGTAGCCGCCGCCTCTACGATCTCCCCCATACTCACCCGCTCCTTCGTAAGCGACATTTGCCCCGCCTCAATCTGGCTCAGATCAAGCACATCCTCAATGAGCGCTGAAAGGTGCTGACTGTTGCGCAGCACGACCTCCAGGTCGGCGAGCAGGGCATGGGGCACTCCAGGACCGTAAGCCTGTGGCGCCTGCAAGATCATCTCACTGAAACCGATGATCATGTTCAGCGGCGTGCGCAATTCGTGAGACAAATTGGCCACGAACTGCTCCTTGGCATGCCGCGCATCCTCAGCCGCCTGGCGCAGGCCCTGTGTCAGCCGGTTCAACCGGGTGAGTTGCAGATTGGCGTCAGCCAGGTCTGCCAGGGTCTGCTTCAGCTCAGCACTCCGGTCCCGTGCCTCATCCAGCAGTTGCTGCGCCTGCAGGAAATGCTGCCAGGACCACTCTACGAGATCGTATACAGGCCGGTAAACGTAAATCATGGCCCCACACGTGGCCCAGCACAGCGCCAACGTAACCACCACATCGCCTGCATCGGCCCGGCCCAGGCGCCACCACTGCAAGAGAACCAGTGACTGGACGAACGTCACTCCCACAGACGCGCGAATTCCGACGAGCGCCGCAGCGAGCACGACGGGGAGCGCCAGGAAAGGCAAGACATTTGCCAGCCCCAACCCACTGTGGGCCGCCAACGCCGCCACAGCGGGAATGGCAATCGCCAGCCAGCGCCCCACCGCAGGGCGCCAGTTGCACAGCAGCCAGCCCGCGATAGAGAGCCCCCAAATCAGCACCGCAAAAGGCACCGCCCGTGCCTGCCAGCGGAGCATCTCCATCACCACAGCCGAGATCATCGTCAGGCCGAAATAAAGGGCGAACAAGGGCTGAGGCGACATGCGGATATCGACATCAAAGCGGGAGGATTGTGTATGGATCATCCACCCTCACTTCTCTAGCGAAAAGCCAGGGAGCCATGCCAGGCTTCATAAGTTGATGCACGGGGAAACCAGGCCCCACTATAGGGCAGGTTGGGCGGTACTGTCAAAAGGGGGAATCAGGAAACGGCTGGCGTAGAGTCAGACCTGACACACCGATTCCCATGGTGAACTGCTCAGAAACCTGGCCACCCAGAAGGAGCGCCGCCTGGCAGGCGGCGCTCCTTCATGGAAGCCAAGATCTTGAGCGCTCACAGAATCCGACGAACCTTGGGTTACTCAGCATGGCAGGAGACCCGGAAGCTGGTCAGCAAGTTCACCGGCGCGCGATCTGTGCGACCAGCTTGAACTTGTCTATCCCAACCCCGGGTGGGCACGAGTCGGAATTGGCGAGGACGAACGGCCCGCCCGAGCCTGCGGCGATAATCTCCTCGACGTAGGGCTCCAGCTCCTGCAGCGAGAGGTTCAAAAAGTGGATGGGCTCGATGCCACCGATAATGCCGACGCCGGGGCTGAGCATATCTCGCGCCTCGCCCAGGGAGAGGTCGCCCGTGGGCGGGGAGGAGAGACTCTCGATCGCTTTGACCCCCTGGGCCTCCATGATCGGCAGGAGCGCCCGCGCGTGCCCACAGACGTGCTGGATGTAGCTTTTGCCAAAGCCGCCGAGGATCTCGCAAAAGCTCTGCAGCTCGGTAGCGATGTAGCGCCGATAGAGGGCCGGCGAATAGTTGGTGGTCGAAGAGTCCTCCCAGGTGATATAGTACTCATAGGGGGCCTCGGCGGCCAGGCGCGCCGCCTTGAGGTCGTTGGCCACCATCGCCTGCCAGAGGGCCTCGACCGTTTCCGGATAGTCGGCCAGGGCGTAGACCAACTCTACCGTGCCCACGTACATCTCCACCAGCGACTGAAAGGCGCTCTTGCCGCGCGGCAGGAGCATGCCGATCGACAGTCCCTCGCGCCCATCGCCCTGCAGGTGCTCATTCATCTTGGCCGGGTCGTACACCAGCTCGGTGTGCTCCTCGATCCAGAGCTGGACCTTGAAATCCTCCACCGTCTTGAGGGGGTGCTCAAAGAGAAAGGCCGTCGTCCCCTCCTGGCTCTTGGCCCATACGGCGTGAAGCTTGCCTACCGGCGTGCTGAGCTCGACGGCGATGCGCTCGCCGTCCTCAGTGCGTACCTCCTCCAACCCCGGCACGTCAACGCGCACCGGGCAGGGGGCGCCGCGCCACATAGGGTCCGCGCCCACCTCCTGCAGGAAGCCCAACTGCCCCAGCGCCTGGATCTCCGGCGGAAAGTGCTCCCACACATAGGCCAGGAAGGGACTGAACGGGAGCCGGTCTACCGGCTTGCCCTCGATGGCGCAGGTAATGCGCTCTTTGGCGGTCATTTCATCCATTGGTGGCCTCACTCATTTCCACAGTGATACAAAGCAAAAGGGAGAAACTCCCGTCTCTCCCTTTCGCAATGAACACTCGTCAAGCGCGGGTGCCCGCAAGCCGGGTTGGCTCAGCGCCCGGCCAGGCCGCTGAACTGCACGCCCTCGATAAAGTAGCGCTGCGCCGCAAAGAAGAGCACAATCACCGGCGCGACGGAGATCATCGAGGCGGCCATCACCAGATGCCAGAACTGCCCAAAACGCCCCTGGAACCAGAGCAGGCCCATGGGCAACGTATACATCATGTTATCCGAGATGTAGATCAGGGGGCCCATAAAGTCGTTATAGTGTCCCAGGAACGAGAAGATCGCGACCGAGGCGATGGCCGGGCCGCAGAGGGGCGCGACCACCCGCCACAGGATGACAAAGTTGTTGGCGCCGTCGATCTTGGCGGCCTCATTCAGCTCGTTGGGCAGGGTCAGCATGTATTGACGCATGAGAAAGATGTAAAAAGCGCCGCCGAACCAGGAGGGCGCCCAGAGCGGGTAAAAGGTGCCCACCAGCTTCAGGTACTTGAAGATGATAAAAACCGGGATCATTGTGACCACGCCGGGCAGCATCATGGTAGCGACCAGCATGGCAAAGAGCACATCGCGCCCCGGCCAGCGGATCTTGGCCAAGCCAAAGGCCACCAGCAGCGAGCTGAGCACCGAACCGATCGTGCCCATCGTGGTGACGAAAAGCGAGTTGATGACAAAGCGGTGGAACGGCAGCCGGCGGAAGACTTCGATATAGTTGTCCCAGCGAGGGATCTTGGGTACCCATTGCACGGGCTGCACGAAGACTTCGGCCGAGGTCTTGAGTGAGGTGCTGGCCACCCAGGCCAGGGGCACGAGAAACATGACTGCCAGGGCGATCATCACGACATAGAGCGCGATGCGCCCTACCAAACGCAAGGTGCGCGCCGTCGAATTCCGGCGCGTCATCGCACTGCCAGCCGCGGCTGCAGATTGGACCGATCCGCTCATCGTTGTACTCCTGTACATCTACCAGGTTAGCCTGTCTCAGGGCCGGCTCTCCGGCCGGCCAAGGCCGGGGAGCACGCCCGCAGGCAAGCCTAGACTCTGCCCTCGTAGTAAACCCAGCGCCTGCTCACGGCAAACTGCAGGACAGTCAGGGCCATGATGATCAGGAAAAGCACCCAGGCGAGCGCCGCTGCATAGCCCATCTTGAACTGCTGGAAGGCATTGCGGTAGATATAGAGCACGACAAAGAGGGTCGAGTTCTGCGGGCCGCCGTTGGTCATAATGAAAGAGGAGGTAAAGACCTGAAAGCTGCCGATGATGCCCATCACCAGGTTGAAAAAGAGCACCGGCGAAACGACCGGCACGGTGATATTCCAGAAGCGCTGCCAGTTGTTGGCGCCGTCAATCGAGGCGGCCTCTTTCACTTCCTTGGGCACGCTCTGCAGGCCCGCCAGGAAGATGATCATCGCCGGCCCCACCGACCACAGGCTCATGAGGATAAAGGCCGGCTTGGCCCAGGCGACCTCGAACAGCCACTTGATAGGCCGCACGCCAAAGAGCCCCAGGACTGCATTCAGGATGCCCCACTGCGGGTTGAAGATCTGCGCCCACACGACGGCGCTGGCCACGGCGGGGGTGATAGCGGGCAGGTAGTAGAGCGTGCGGAAGACCGAGAGCCCCTTTACTTCCTGGTTCAGCAGGTTGGCCAGGCCAAAGGCTACAATGAGTTGCAGCGGCACGCCCAGGAAGGTATAGTAGGCGGTGTTGGTCAGCGACATGCCCACCAACTTGTCGACGAACATGCGCTCAAAGTTGCCCAGCCCGATATACTTGGGTGGCGTCATCATGCTCCAGTTCTGCAGGACCAGGTAGAGCGAATAGAGCATGGGGCCCATCCACAGGACCAATACGCCGAAGATGTAGGGGGCGGAGAAGAGCAGGCCGTCGCGCAAGTCACGGCGCTCCTGCGCGCTCATGCCGGGCCTTTTCGCCCGGCCGGGTGCAACGCTTGTTTGTACAGCCAAGTAAGTCACCTCCCTAGCGGACACCGGGGAATCTCTGGCAAGGCCGGGGCGGGCCCTTATAGACAGACTACATCGAGGCCGAACACCGCTCTACTCTACCGGCGGCAACTCCCGGTCCGGCCTGCGCCGGACCGGGAGTTGCCGGAAGCGGATTACGACTGCCCGCGGTCGGCCCAGTACTGATCGATCGCAGTCTGGATGTCGGGTCCGTACCGCTTGATCGCCTCGTCGGCGGTCATCTGCAGGCCGAGCAGCGCATCCCAGATCGCCTGGATCGGGGCGCCGCCGTAGGCGTTGAGGTCCGTGCCCTTGCCAAAGATCACCGGGGTCGCGCCCTCGCGCATGCCATCGGAGAAGGCCTTGGTGTTGGTGAAATTGTACGCCTTGGAAGCGATGGGGGCCCAGATGCTATCGATGCCTTCCGGGGTGCCGGCCATGCGGCCGCCCTCGCAGATCAGCTTCTGCCCTTCGTCGCTGAGGATGAACTGGATCAACTCCCAGCCGCCGTCCTTACCCTTGCTGGCGGCCGACATCACATGACCGTGGACATGGCTGAAGGTAAAGTTCTTGCCGGCCGTGCCGACGGGGGCTTCGACCACATCATAGTTGATGCCCTTCTTGTCGAGGGCCAGCTCACCCCAGCACTGCGGCAGGTACCAGGGGCCTTCCACAACCATGGCGCAGCGGCCGGTGTTCACGCCCACGCCGCCACCCGAGATCACGTCGGGCGAAGGACACCAGTTGTTCTTGATCGTATCATAGATGACAAACTGCAGGCCAGAGATAACGTCCTCATGATCCCAGAGTTGCTTGTGGGGCTCGATGACCTGGTCCCACTCCACATAGCCGTTGCGGCGCATAAAGCTGATGCAGCGCCCGTAAGCGCCGTTCCAGCCGCCTGCCTGCGCAAAACCGTAATACTGAGTATCACCGTCTTTGAAGGAGAGCTTCTTGACGGTGTCCTGGAACTCTTCCCACGTCCAGCCCTTCTTCGGATAGGGCACGCCCTGCTTGTCGAAGAGGTCCTTGTTGTAGTAGACGACCAGCGAGCCCGTGTCGGTCGGCGTCATATAGGTGCTGCCGTGCCACTGGGTCGTGTTCTTATAGTTCTCGGTCTGGGGGAACTTGCTGCTCAGGTTGGTCTTCTGGATGTACTCATCGAGGGGGATGATGACCTTGTCCTCGGCGTACGGCTGCCACATCCAGCCCTGATAGTAAATGACATCGGCCGGGTCGCCGGCGGCAAAATTGGCCTGGATCTTCTCATAGTAGCCGCCGGGATACTGCTCGGCGACGACCATGTACTTGGTCTGCTTGCCGTGGAACACGTTGATCAGGTTCTGGTAGACCACCGCATCCTGCACGTCAGCCCACACGCCCAGGCGAATGCGCTGAGCGCCTTCGGCCGCGGGGACGGGGGTGGGAGGAACGGCGGTAGGGGCCGCAGCCGGCGCTTCGGCCTGGGCCTCGGTCGGCTTGGGGGCTTCCGTCGGCGCAGCGGCGGGGGCGCAGGCTGCCAGCGCTGCCGCGCCGAGGGCCGCGAGCGAGGTGCTCAGAAACTGGCGACGTGAGAGACGAGTCCGCATGTCTTTCTCCTCCATGAATGCGCAGTACCGTCATCGATACTGCCCGATACCCACGTGACAACTTTACTGTCTCTACTACCCGTATAGCTTTCTTGCCGCCTCCCTCAGGATATGGTAGAGTATGCTCCACATATAGCCGGGGCTAAGCCGTACATGAGCATTATATCATACTGGGCGTGCCGCCGTTGGGCTCTGCGACCAGTAACCGGCCATCGAGGGGACATTGGGGGGACATGGGACAGACTGTGGCCAGTGATTCCTTTGTACAGCAGTTGCGCCTGGCGCTGCTTCATCTCTACGATGCGCCTGAGCTGCGGCGCAGTCCGCTGGTAGAGCTTTTTGACCTGACGCAGCGGGAGGACCCTCCCACGTCGCTGCGCCACCTTTTGCTGGCTGCCATCGGCTCGCTCAAGCCCGGGCCGGGCGTGCCGCCCCAGGCAAGCGCCTGGCGCATCTACCAGATCCTCACCCTGCGCTATGCTGAGCAGGTCAGCCAAAGAGAGGTGGGAGCGGAGCTGTGCCTGAGCATCCGCCAATTGCGCCGGCAGGAGAGCCTGGCCGTGCGCACGCTGGCCGATTCCCTCTGGTCCCGACATGACCTGGGTTCCAGGGTGGACAGACTGCCGAACCCTCCGCTACCCGCCGGCACCGCCGATGAGCAAGACACAGCCGTCGAGAGCGGCACACCCAGCCGCGAGCAAGAGATGGAATGGTTACGTCGCTCCTTCCCCAGCGAGGTTACTGATCCAGGCGAGCTGATCCAGGCTGTGCTGAAGATCGCTGCGCCCCTGGCCAAAACAGCTGGAGTGTGCCTGGAATGCAGCGTCCTGACAGGCCTGCCCAGCCTCTCGGCGCAGCAAGAGGCCGTGCGTCAGGCCCTGCTGAATACCCTGACTGCGGCCATCCACTGCGCGCCCGGCGGCGCCGTTCACTTGTCGGTCGATGGCAGCCGGCACGCTGTGCAGGTGCGCATATACCCTCAGTCTGGCGCGCCTGCTATGCCTATCCCACCCCGGGACCGCGAGAGCCTGGAGATGGCTGGCCAGCTCATGGCGCTCTCCGGCGGGACGTTAGTTTTGGAAACGCCGGTCGAGCCTGGGCGCGCCTTTGCTGCGTGCCTGACGCTGCCGGCAGCCCAGCGGATCAACGTCATGGTCGTGGACGACAACGAAGATACACTCGACCTGGTGCAACGCTACCTGGAAGGCACACGCTATCATGCCATCAGCGTGCGCGACCCACGGCAGGTGCTGGCGGCGGCGGCGAATGACCCAACGCCCGATGTCATCGTGCTCGATGTCATGTTGCCCGGTGTTGACGGCTGGGAGATGTTGGGGCGCCTGCGCGAACATCCGCGCACCGGCCACGTGCCAGTTATCGTCTGTACCATCCTGCCCCAGGAGGACCTGGCCCTGGCCCTTGGCGCGGCGGCGTTCCTGCGCAAACCGGTCAGCCGGCAGGCGCTCCTGGCAGCGCTGGATACACAAACAAGAGGGAACTGAGGGAACGGACGGAACTGACGGAACTCCTGGGAACTCAGGCCGCCTCATACCCCAAGCTCCCTGTTTCCGCCGCTTGGCTCCGAGTCCCTGAATCCTATCTGCGGCCAAGAGCTTGGGCAGTGCTTCGCCGCATTGTCATTCCGAGCGATCCTGCGGGCATTGCGCCATGGCGAGCATCGCACAGCGAGAAATCCGGCCCCACCTCTACAGCCAAGCTCTTGAGCAGCCCGGCAACCTCCACGAGATCCCTCAGTTCCCCCCGCTCCTCGTTGCCCCCGCTGGCCTGTCAGGCGAGAGAATGCGTGTTAGGGCCTCAATGCTGCTCAAGAGCTGCCCGGCGGAAAGCCCACCGCCCCGGGTCACCGCCAGGGCGCTGCTGAGAATCGGCTGGCCCCCGGGGTCACGCGCAGAGATGATGAGGGTCGGGATATCGCGCAGGGCAGGGTCGGCGTTCTTTGCCGCCAACAGCTGGAATCCATCCATTTCGGGCATCACCAGGTCCATCAGCAGCGCATCGGGCCGCTGGGTGCGCAGGATGTGCAGAGCCTGTTGCCCGTCCGCCGCCCGCAGAACGCGATAGCCCCGGCCCGCGGAAACCAGCATGCGCCGAAAGAGCTGGAGCGCCTCAGGCTCATCATCAGCCACGAGGATGGTTTTCCCCTTGGGCTGCACCCGCTCCACCGCCGCCAGCAGGGCCTCGCGTGAGATCGGCTTGATGAGATAGTCGGCCGCACCGGGGATGTTGGCGGGCTCAAAGGCGCCGGCGATGGAGCACAGGATAGCCGGCGTGCCATAGGGCAGCGACCCCTCGCGCAGCAGCGCCTGCAGCTCTTCGCCCACCGCAGGCGCCCCCACAAGCAGCGCCTGCGCCGGCTCGCGCGAGAGCTCCTGCATGGCCTCCTCCAGGCTTGAGACCGGCGCCACCTCGACCGCATCCAGGTAGCGGGTCAGCAACCGCTGCAGCAGCCCCTCCGACTCCAGCACAACAAAGCGCGGCCGGGGCGCGCCTGCGCTGGCCGGGCGATGGGTGCGCTCCTCATACTGCATGTAGGGGTTGATCCAGCGGGAGGCGCCCCCTTCGATCGGCGCCGGCGGATCGATGGGCAACTGGAAGAAGAAGGTAGTCCCCGCTCCCTTGGCGCTCTCGAGCCACATGCGGCCGCCATGCAGCTCGACAAAGCTCTTGCTGATGGCCAGGCCCAGCCCCGAGCCGCCATGCCGGCGGCGGATGGATCCGTCCAGTTGCTCGAAAGGGCGGAAGATGCGGCCCAGGTCCGCCGCGGCAATGCCGGGCCCCGTATCGGTCACGCTAAAGAGCACATCGTTCCCCTCGCGCCGGACGCACACTCGAATGCCGCCCTCCTCAGTAAAGCGCCCCGCATTGGAAAGCAGATTCAGCAGCACCTCACGGATGCGCGTCCGGTCACAGAAGACCTGGGGCAGGCCCGGTTCGACCTCCAGCTTGAGAAAGAGATGTCGCGATTCATAGAGGGGCCGCACAGCAGTGGCCGCCGCCTCGACGAGCTCATCCACCGCCGCCCGCTCACGCGTCAGCGCCATATGCCCTGCCTCGACCTGACTCAGGTCCAGCACATCGTCGATCAGGTCCGAAAGGTGCTGGCTATTGCGCAGGATGACATCCAGATCAGCCAGCAGCGCCGGCGGCAGGTTACCATAGGCCGCGGGGGCCTGCAGGATCATCTCGCTAAAGCCGATGATCATGTTCAGCGGCGTGCGCAGCTCGTGACTGACATTGGCCACGAATTGCTCCTTGGCCTGGCGGGCCTCCTCCGCCGCCTGGCGTAGCCCCTGAGCGAGCCTGTTCAGGCGCATGAGCTGCTGGTTGGCATCGGCCAGGTCAGCGAGCGCCTGCTTTAGATCCGCCTTGCGGTCACGGGCCTCATCCAGCAACACTTGCGCCTGCCGAAAATGCTCCCACGACCAGGAGGCAAAATCGTAGACGGGGCGGTAGATGACCAGCATGCCGCCCCAGGTAGCCCAGATGGCGACCAGAGCCAGGGCCGTGTTGATAGGCGCGGGATGCGGCCCGTGGATGAGGTGCAGGCCTACCAGGAGCAGGGTGGCGCCCAGGGCAGCGCCCGTCGCCGAGCGCAGATCGAGCAGCGCCGCCGCCAGGAGCACCGGGAGAAACAGCAGAGACAGCGTGCCCGGTGCCCCCAACCGGCGGTCCGCCAGGACGATCAACCCTGACAACGTCGCCATCGCCACCGCAGCGGCCAACCGCGGCCAGTGACGCCCCAACAGCCAGACGAAGATCGCTGCTATCTCCAGCACCGGGATCAGCAGCGCCACCTGCCTCAGCACTCCCAACGCCTCGGCCAAAGCGCCCAGCGCAACCCCCACCGCCGCCACCAACGCCGCCGCCAGTTGGGGGGCTACCCGCAGCTCCGACTCGAACCCGCGCACCCGCTTCGCCTCGTTCATGAGCACCCTTTCCTGCCCTGGATACTTCAAGACTGGGTGTGCTAAAGATAGCGGGGACGCGAATATTGTCAATATCGTGGGTTTGCGCCACAGTGCATGAGTATCATCCCTTCGCTCGGAGTCAAGAAGATCACTCGGGGCAAGGAAGGCGAACCTTGGGGCAGACTCAGAATGACGTGTCACACCGCCCTTTCATGCGAAAGTGCTACTTTATGTTATAATGCTCCGAAAGTAATGGGGGAAGGCATGATTGAGCGTGTTCGCGAAAGGGGACCTTGTGACCGGCGCACATACTGTGGATTTTGAGACCGAGCTGCATGTGCCGGCGCAGACCGTGGTCGTGAGCCTGTTTATCTTGGGAGCAGTCATGACGATCATGGCCTTGCTGCTCTCCCTGGATATCAAGTTCGCGTTTTTTGCTGTGCTGCTCTATGGCCTGGCGGGGCTCGTCTGGGGGCTCGACCAATCTCACCCGCGTCTGGCTCACTGGTCCACGGTCATCGGCCTGACTATCCTGGTCGCGCTGGCCGATACCTGGCTGGCCGTGCCCGGGGCGCTGGCCATGCTGGCCATTCCTGTGGCGGTGGGGGCGGCAGTCATCGGCCCGGGCGGTGCAGTTGTGGCAGGCGCCGGGGCAAGCGTGCTCCTGGCGGCGCTGGCCCGGCGCGCCGGCACAGGCATTGACCTGGCAGTCGCGGGTGTGCCGCTGGCGCTGATCTGGGCGACGGTGGGCATCCTGGCGGCCATTTATGAGCGCGAGGCCTATCTGGCCGGCTGGTCGTGGCAGCAGTTCAGGCGTGCGCAGGCGCTCCTCGAGGAGACGCGCGATCGCCGCGCAGAGCTCCATCAAGCCCTGCAGGAATTGGCCGCCGCTAACCTGCAGCTCACCCGGCTCAACCAACAGGCTCAGGCCCTGCGCCAGATGGCCGAGGAGGCCCGCCGGACCAAGGAGGAATTCGTGGCCAATGTGAGCCACGAACTGCGCACCCCGCTCAACATGATTGTCGGGTTCAGTGAAATGATCCTGGAAGCGCCCGATAGTTACGGCCACATCCCGCCCGCCCTGCTGGCGGACCTCGCCGTTATCCAGCGCAACAGCCAGCACCTTTCGAGCCTGATCGACGATGTGTTGGATTTGAGCCAGATCGAGGCCGGGCGGGCGGCGCTGGTGAAGGAGCGCGTAGAACTTGGCGAGATCATCGAGGCGGCCGCCATTGCCGTGCGCCCCCTGTATGAAACCAAAGGGCTATGGCTGGAGACGGACAGAGCTGAGGGCGTGCAGCTCTACTGCGACCGCACCCGCATCCGAGAGGTGCTGTTGAATCTGCTGATCAATGCGGGGCGCTTCACCGAACAGGGCGGGGTGCGTGTGCAAGCGCGGCAACAGGCCGGCGATATCATCGTCAGCGTGACCGACACAGGCCCAGGGATTGCCGCCGAGGATCAGAAGGAGCTCTTTCAGCCCTTCCATCAGGTCGATAGCTCAATCCGTCGCCGCTACGGCGGCACGGGCCTGGGGCTGAACATCAGCAAGAGTTTTGTGGAGATGCACGGCGGGGCCATGTGGGTCGAAAGCGAAAGGGGTCACGGAGCGACCTTTTCTTTCCGTCTGCCGCAAGAGCCCCCTGCCCCCATCGCAGGCGGCGTCGCCCGCTGGCTGACCCCCGGTTGGGAGCATGTCCAGCGTACGCAGCGCCCCCTGCTGCCCGCCCCTGTCGTCAAGGCGCGCATGGTTGTCCTCGAGCGGGGCAAGAGCCTGCAAAAGCTGCTCAGCCGGCACCTGGATGGCGTCGAGATCGCAACAGTGGCTGGCTATGAGGAGGCCATCGAGGAGCTGGCGCGCACACCGGCCCAGGCTCTGCTGGTAAACGAGCCCAGCATTGGCAATGCCCTGGAGCGCCTCAATAACCTGGCCGGCCTGCCCCAGGGCATGCCGGCAATTGTCTGCTCGGTGCCCGACGCTGGCGACGCCGCCGGCGCTTTGGGCGCAGAAGGGTATCTGGTCAAGCCGATTTCGCGCGAGGCGCTTCTGGAGGCCCTCGACCGCCTGTGTCCCCATGCCAAGACGGTGCTCATCGTGGATGATGAGCCGGATGCACAACGGCTCTTCCGGCGCATGTTGGTTTCTACGGGGCGAGGCTATCACGTGCTGCGAGCCATGGATGGCCGGCATGCCCTGAACATCCTGCGTGAAAAGCGCCCGGATGTCATGCTCGTCGACCTGGTCATGCCCGAGATGGATGGTTTCAAGCTCCTGGCCGCCAAAAGCGCCGATCCCGAGTTGCGCAACATCCCCGCCCTGGTCACCTCGGCGCGCGATCCAGCCGGCCAACCCATCGTGACGAGCGCCGTAGCGATCACCCAGCAAGGCGGGCTATCCGTGCAACAGCTTTTGGACAGCATCGAGGCCCTTACGCGGCTTCTCTCGCCGGAAAAGCCGGTGGGGGAAGCTCACAGCAACTCAGGGAGCTGACGGAACTCCGGTTCCGTTAGTTCCCTCTGTTCCCGGTGTGCACTCGCATTTGCGCATCGAGCGCCGATAGAAGCGCCTGCCGGTTCACCGGCTTGCTGAGAAAGCCGGCTGCGCCCAGGCTGGCAGCCAGTTGCTCTTGAGGCAGAATAGTCGAGATAATCACTGGTACAGCGCAGGTCTTGGGGTGGGCCCGTAGTCGCCCCAGCAGCTCCCAGCCGTCGACCCCGGGCAGCATAACATCGAGCACAATAATCTGGGGCTCACAATGCTCGATTACGGTCGTGAGTTCCTGCGGATCGCGCACGCTGATAAGCTGATAGCGGCTGCCCGCCAGGCAGTGCTGGTAAAGGCGCAGAGCATCTGCATTGTCATCAACCACCAGCACGGGCACCTGCTCGGCCACCGGCAGGGTCAGCCGGGCCACGAAAGGCTCTTCGGCTCGATCATCGGAAACCACCTCCAGCGAACCGCCGGATAAGGCTACCAGGTCCCGAGCTACGTCGAGGCTCGAGAGCCGCCCAGGGTCTGGAACAGCAGAGATTGCAGCCCCACGGACAGCGCGCACATCGACACGCTCCCCCCAACGTTCGGCGCTGGCCTTGATATAGACGCGTCCCCGCGGCACACAATGGATCGCCGTTGTGAGCATAATCAAAAGCGCCTGCCGGATGGTCGCCTGCTGAACGGCCAGGCGCGCGACGGTCTGCGGCATGGTGCACTCGACCGACACGCCCAGCGACTTTAGCATCGGGCCGACAACGCTCAAGGTGGAGGCGATCAGCGGGCCAAGATCGACGGGCTCGCTGGGCAATGACTTGCGCAGCCAATCCAGCTCCTGCGCCCGGGTCGAGACGTCATCGCTGGCGGGCACACCGGCGCCGGCGGGCTCCGGCGGCGCGGGCTCCAGACGTAGCTCGTAGCGAGCGCAGAGATAGTCGGCCAGGGTACGGAGCGTACGGCGCTCCTGCCGCTGGAGCTGGCGGGTGCCCAGGCTGAGATCAGCCGCTACCTCTTTCTGAGTCAGTTGCTCCACAAAGCGTTGGGTCAGGATCTGGTACATGCGCCAGGCATCGGATTGCGGCGGCACGGATGAGGCGGGCTTGAGGGCTTCTATCGCCTCCGTCAAAAGGCGGCGTAGGGCTTGGGCAGGGTCTTTTTGATGCTCCAGCCGCAGATAATCGACCAGTGGGCTGCGGCGCAGAGCAGCCGGGTCGTACAGGTGTTGCAGGGCCCGGCGCAGGTCGGGCACCAGAGAAACACTGGTATGGGTATCCTTCATGTCGTGTAGATGTCGCCTCCGTGACGTGTGGCGGGCACTCTCGCGCTCTGTCGGCATCCATTCTATGCTAGAATGGCCGTGAGAGCAACCGTCCTAGTCGTTGCATCAGGAGAAAGTGAACCACAGAGGAGAGGACTATGGAATCCCTGAACAAAAAGGTATCGCGTCGCAAGTTCCTCAGCCTGGCCGGCCTGGCCGCCGCTGCGGGCGTCCTGGCTGCCTGTGCACCCCAGGCTTCCCCCACATCTGCGCCCGCCGAGCAGCCGACCACGGCCCCGGCGCAGGGTGAGGCAACCAGCGCCCCGGCAGCGGCGGATGTCACCGAGACGCCCGCGCCCGTGTCCAATTCCGGCGCCCCGGTCAAGCTCGAGCTGTGGACGTTCGTCAACACGCATGCCCGCTGGTTCCGCGCGATGGGTGAGGCCTACAAGGCCCAGAAGAACCCCAACTTTGAGATCAATGTCACCGAGATCGCCTATTCCGATATGCACGACAAGCTCAAAGTGGCGCTGCAGGCCGGCGGCGTCGGCGCGCCCGACCTCGCCGATATCGAGCAGGGCGCCTTTGGCGGCTTTTTGCGCGGCGGCGACCCGGGCCTGGTGGACCTGAGCGAGTGGCTCAACGGCGGCGGCTATATGGACCAGCTGGTGGCCGCCCGCGAGGCTCTCTACTCCTACAAGGGTAAGGTCTACGGCATCGAGCATGCCCTCTGCCCGGTCGTGCTCTACTACCGTGCCGACATCTGGGAGGGCGCCGGCGCCGACCCGACCAAGTTTGAGACCTGGGATGACTTTATCACCGCAGCCAGCACGATCGCCAAGGGCGATGTCAAGGCCCTTGCCTTCCCCGAGCATGAGCTGCTTCTGCGCCAGCGCGGCAGCGACTATTTTGACAAAGACGGCAACGTCACCCTCGACTCGCAAGACTCGATCGACACCATGCAGTGGATCCTCGACCTGCGCGATCAGTACAAGATCGCGGACCAGGCGCCTTCGACCGATGCAGCCTGGTACGGCGCCGTGAATGACGGCAAGTACGTCTCCAAGCCGGGCGCCGACTGGTACGCCGGGTTCTTCAAGGATAATGTGCCCGATCTGAAGGGCAAATGGAAAGCGGCCCTCCTGCCGGCCGTCACCAAGGGCGGCCTGCGCACCAGCTGCCTGGGCGGCACGGGCAACTGCATCATCAAGACAGGCAAGAATGTAGAAGAGTGCTGGAAGTTCCAGCAGTTCAGCATGCTCTCGGTCGAGGGCAACGTGCAGCGCTTCCTGCTGACCAACCTCTTCCCGCCGTTCAAGCCGGCCATGGATGACAAGCGCCTGCATACCCCCGACGAGTACTACTCGGGGCAGGACCTGGGGGCGCTCTTTGCCAAGTGCGCGCCCGACGTCCCACCGGAATACCAGAGCCCCTACCGCGCCGAGATGAACACGCAACTCTCCACGGCGATGCAAGATATCTACGACGGCAAGCAAAAGCCAGCGGATGCTCTCAAGAAGATCGCCGACAACATCCGCAAGGTGATGCAAGAGGAAGCCTGATCTGAACGGATGCGCTGGCGCACCGGTAGCCTGGGCAGTGGCCGGATAACCCCTTCTGCCATTGCCCAGCCGATAGTTCAGGGGTTTTGGATGGGTGGCCCCTCCGGTGGGAGGGGCCACCCATCCAAAACCCCTGGAAACACCTTCCGGCCGAGTGCGAAGCGCAGAGCCCGGGCACTGCTGGTTTCATGACGGCAAGCACAGTCGCCGTCTGCCCCCGGGCCATGGAGCATGACAGAATGGGATACCGTCTATGAGAAATTGGAAACGGCGCCTGGCCCCTTATCTCTTTATCAGCCCTTTCTTCATCGGGTACGCCATCTTTTTTGCCTACCCGGTATTGTGGGCTTTGTACCTGAGCTTCTTCCGGATAACAGGTATCAACAGCAAGCAGGTTTTCATTGGCCTGGACAACTATGTCAACCTGCTGACGGATGACCGGTTTGTCAAGGCGCTGATCAACACCACTTACTACGCCGCGGGCAGTATCTTTATCATCGTGCCAGTCGCCCTGATCCTGGCGCTGCTCTTGACCGTCCGCAAACTGCGCTTCCGCGAGTTCTTCCGCCTGTTCTTCTTCTCGCCCAACATCACCTCTGGGGTCGTCGTAGCCATCATCTTTGGCCTGGTGTTCGACGAGCGCTATGGCCTGCTCAACAACTATATCCTGGCGCCATTGGGTCTGCCCAATGTGCGCTGGTTGCTCAACCCGGTGACAGTGATGCCGGCCATCATCATCCTCGGCCTGTGGCGTTACGCCGGCATCAACGCACTGTATTTCATGGCCGGTCTGCAGAATATTCCCATTGAGATCAAGGAAGCCGCAATGATTGACGGCGCCGGGCGATGGAAAGTATTCCGCTACATCACCCTGCCCCTCCTGCGGCCAATCCTGACGCTGGTGTTGACGCTGGCCATCATCGGCTCCTACAACCTGTTCACCGAGCCATCGCTTCTGGTCGGCCAGGACGGCGGGCCGGGCAACTCGGGCCTGTTCATGACCATGTACCTTTACCTCAACGGCTTTAGCTTTCTCAAGTTCGGCTATGCCGCCGCTATCGGCTACGCCCTGGCGCTCATCATCCTGGTCCTGACCGTCATCCAGCTGCGCATTACGGGCGTCTTCCGGGAGGATTGATGTGGCAACTGCAGACCGCACAATGAATTCACAATCTCGTCGGGTTCGGCGGCGAGCCGTCTCGCCAAGGGTGTCAGAGGCGCTGGTCTTTATTGTCCTATGCGCCCTGGCCGTGCTCACCGGCGTCCCCTTTGTCTATATGATCACCGGTTCCTTCAAGACCAATGGCGAGTTATTCCGGTTCCCCGTGCACCTGTGGGTCGACCAGCCGACGCTGAGCAACTACATCCGGCTGCTCAACGGCAGCCAGATCCCGTTCGTCCATCAATTCGGCAACAGCCTGATCGTCTCGATCAACCAGACGCTGCTCTTGCTCCTCATCGCTTCCCTGGTCGGCTGGGGCTTTGCCAAGTACGAGTTCCGGGGCAAGCGCGTGCTATTCATGGTGCTGCTGGTGACGCTGACCCTGCCCGGTCAAATGACCCTGGTGCCACAGTTCCTGCTCATGCTGCACCTGCACTGGCTCGACAACTATCTGGCCATCATCATCCCCGGCTCCATCAGCGCCTTTGCCGCCTTTTTCATGCGTCAGAACATGATCTCCGTGCCCAATGATCTGATGGACTCGGCGCGCATCGACGGTGCTTCTGAGTTGGGCATTTTCTGGCGTGTCGGGTTGCCTTTGTCGCGCGGCGCCCTTTCGGTGCTGGCCGTGCTGACCTTCCTGGGCTCGTGGAACGACTATCTCTGGCCGCTGATCGTGCTGCGCACCGCCGACAAGTTCACCTATCCCGTCGGCCTGGCCACACTGGTCGGGCTCTACAAAGTAGAATATGGCATGATCCTGGCGGGCGCCTTCCTGGCGACGCTGCCGATCGTGGCCATCTTTATCGCCGGGCGCAACTACCTGGTCGGCAATATCTTTGCTGGCGCCATCAAGGGCTAACCCTGGGGCCGGCAGTTGAGGGAATATGATGATTGAGCAACCGTTGACGCGAGCGCAGCTCACAGCTGTGATCGAGGGGCGGGGCGCGGCCCCGCGCGTGCCGGCGATGGTCCACTTTTGGGTTAACCCTCATCAGGGTCCGCCGGATTGGCAACAATCCGTGGAGCAGATCCTGGGCCGCTACCCCCACGACGTGCAGGTCGTCCCCATCCACATCCCGGCCGTCTACGACGCGCCGGACGATGAGCCGGGCTACCGCTGGATGAACTGCGACCGCCCGGAAGCCACGGCGAGCGCCGGGCTGGACGCGCAGATCGCGATCTCGGATTGGGCGCAGCTGGATGATATCCTGGCCGATTTCCCCAATCCGCGCTCGCCGCACCTGCTGCCCGAAAACCCCGAGCCCGACGGTCGCTACCGGCTGGGCCACTGGTGGTACTGCCTCTTTGAGCGGCACTGGTCGCTGCGCGGCATGGAGAATGCCCTGCTGGACTTTTACACAGCGCCCGAGGCCGTCAAGCGCCTGTACCGCGCCCTCACCGACTTTTACCTGGTGGCCATGGAGCGGAGCAAAAAGGAGTTGGGGATCGACGGCATCTTTACCAGCGATGACCTGGGTGGGCAACACGGCCCCATGTTCTCGCCCGCCGTCTATGACGAGTTCTTCAAGCCGTTCTACACCGAGTTGATCGCCAAGGCCCATGCCCTGGGCATGCACTTTTGGCTGCACGCCTGCGGCAACATCGAGCCGTTCATCCCAAGCTTTACGGAGATGGGCCTGGATGTGCTGCACCCCATCCAAAAGTACACCATGGACGAGCGCACCATCGCCCGCAAGTACGGCGACAAGCTGTGCATCTGGGCGGGCTTTGACGTCCAGCAGATCATCCCCTGGGGCAGCCCCGAAGACGTCCGGCGTGAGGTGCGCTTTATGATCGACACCTACCAGCGGCCCGAGGGCAGGCTCATCCTTGGCGCCGGCAACGCCATCCACGAAGATTGCCCGCCGGCCAGCCTGGAGGCCCTGCTCGACGAGACCTGCCGCTACCGGCCGTGGCTTGCGCGCGAGTAGACTATGCGGCGTGGAGCAGCCTTTCCAGGCTGCCGTCCCTCGCCTGGTATGCACAAAACAGACTTCCGAAGTCTCCGAGACCTCGGAAGTCTGTTCTCTAATCTACCCCACAAACACATTCACCCCCAACCCCGCTCGGAACGGCTCCGGCCGTGCGACCATGCTCCCGATCTGCTGGTGCCGGCCCTCTGCCGAGGCTTCCTGTAAGGCGTGCGACACATCGAGGACGTGGAACATCAGCTCGCCGCTGGCCCGGTGCGGCCGCCCCGTCTGCAGGGCGATGGCCATATCGGCGATGCCGAGGCCACGGGAGTTCTCCGCATAGCCGTGGGAGAACGGCACTTCGCGCACGTCATTGCCGCGCTTGAGCGTCAACGGCCCGCTGAACATGTTGGGGTCATTGCAGACGAGGATGCCCTCCGTGCCGTAGACCTCCAGGCGCGGGTTGTAACCGGGGATCTCGCAGATCGTGGTGAGGACCGCTGTGCAGCCGCCGGCCAGGTCCAGCACACCGGCGATATTGGTTGGGGTATCCACGGTAAAGCTCTTGCCGTAATCCGGGGAAAGGGGATCGGAGTATGTCTTGACGGGGAACGGCGTCTGCGCGGAACCGGTCACCCGCTGCACCGGGCCCAACAGATGGATCAGCGCCGTGAGGAAATAGGGCCCCATATCGAACAGCGGCCCGACGCCAACCTTGTAATAGCGCTCAGCCTTGACCCCCATGGCGATGATCGCCGTCGCTGTGAGAGGCCGCCCGATCCAGCCATCGTCAATGAGCTTGCGGCAGGTCTGCAAGCCCGCCCCAAGGAACGTATCGGGCGCGCCGCCGATGCGCACGCCCATGCTGCGCGCCTTGGCCAGGAGCAAGCGCCCCTCCTCGCGTGTGACAGCCAGCGGCTTTTCCGTGTAGACGTGCTTGCCGGCCTCCAGTGCGGCCAGGCTCACCTCATAATGGGCCGCCGGCACCGTCAGGTTGACCACCATCTCGATCTCCGGGTCCGCCAGCAGCTCGGCCACACTGCAGGCCCGGGGCACGCCAAACTCAGCCGCCCGGCTCTGCGCCCGCTCCGGGATGAGGTCGGCGCACGCCGCTACCTCGATGCAGAACCGGAACGGGCCGGTCAGGTTCTCCAGGTATTTGGCACTGATAGCGCCGCAGCCAATGACGCCGACCTTGACTCTTCTCATCGGGCCTTTCCTCCTGCGCATGGATGCCAGCCGCCGCAAATTGCGGCCTGTGGGCATTATAGCCGGGGAGAGGCCGTAGGCCAAAGGGCCTCAGGGCGTGGCCCCGATCTGCCGCCCGATCAAAGCCCTTCATGCTGGTCTCGGCCGACAGGGCATCCGCTTCCGGCGCCCTGGCGTTGGGCCTATACTCCCCACGCCGTCTCGAACATCGCCACTGCGTTCTCCAGTTTGACATCCCAGTGCAGCTCGGTGGTGGAGCCGAGGAAATAGCCGCGGCCGTTCGCTTCAGCGATGGCCCGGCGACAGGCGGCGCGGACCTCATCGGGCGTGCCGAAGGAAAGCAACTGGCTCACGTCGATGCCGCCAGTGAGGAAGAGCTTGGGGTAGCGGCGGCGCACCTCGCCCACGCTCATGCCCGCCAGGACTTCCAGGGGATTGAGGCCGTCAATGCCCGCTGCCACCAGGTCGTCAAGGACGGGGAAAAGGTTGCCATCGGAATGGAACAGGCAGTAGGTATCGCGTTCGTGCCACGCGTCGTTGAGCGCCTTGAGGCGGGGCACCCAGTGAGCGCGCAGCCAGGCCGGCGAGAAGATGGGGGCATTCTTGTAGGCAATGTCGTCGTAAGTGAGGGCCACCGGGAAGAGCCTGGGGTTGGCAATGGCCGCCACGCGCCGCAGCTCGGCACGATGCCGGGCATCGAGCCACTCCTCAATCAGGTCCGGCTCGTCGGCGAGCAGGTAAGAGAAATCCTGGATATCCGTCTGCCAGTACATCTCGGTGAGGCCCACGCCGCTCTCCAGAACGAACACGGTGGGATCATTGCGGCCGGTGGGGTCCGCCTGGGCGAAGAGGGCAAGCCACCCTTCGATGCGCTGGTGGAGCGCATCGGCATAGGCACGATCATAGACAAAAGCATTGGTGCGCTTAATCTCGCCCTTGATCCACTCGACCAAGCCGGGCATATCGTGCCAGGGGCGCTCCTCGATCCACGAAGTCCAGCGCAACCGCCGGATGCGCAGGCCGTTCTCCTGCATGTACGACCCAGGGGCGCTGGGGCCACCGATAGCACGCACCATATCCAGCGTACGGCCAATAGCCAGGCACTGCAGGCGCTCGCCGTTCTCGACCGTGAGTCTCTCGCCAGTATAGTGCTCGATCACGGCGTCGTTCTGCAGCAGGTCATAGAGGGGCGTGCGGTCGGTCTCTTCGAAGCAGATTGTGCGCAGCACGCGCTCGCGCTTGGTCATTGGTGCCATCGTTGCCTCCGTGGTGGCCAGTGATGCGTGATCCATGAGATCGCCATGAATCGTAATAAGTAAACCGTAATAAGTAAACCGTAATCAGTAAGGTCGCCACTTGCGTGCCTGATGCTCTGCGCAAGCTCTGGATGGGCAAACACCACGAAAAGCAACATGCACTGCCAAGTGAGAACCTTACTTATTACGGTTTACTTATTATTTCCCATGGCAACTTCGTATCACCCTCCCAGTAACTTACGCTTAAGCTCGAGATAATACAAAAAGTTCTCGTACGGCACATCGGGCGGCACGGCGTGGTCCAGGGTGGGGATGTAGCCGCCATCGGCCAAAAGCTGGGGCACGAAGCTGTAGAGCTCCTGCTCGATATCCCGGCGCGTGCGGGCCAGGGCGCGCTTGTCGATGCCCCCAACGAGGGCCAGGTCGTGGCCGTAGCGGGCGCGGATCTGCAGGGGGTCCATGCCGGCTGCGCGCTCCAGCGGCCAGTGGCAGGTGATGCCCGCCTCTAGCAGCAGCGGGATCAGCGCTTCGGTGTTGCCGTCGGAATCAAGCCAGATATGCCGGACGCCATGGGAGCGTAGCAAGTCATTGATGCGCCGATAGCGGGGCAAGAGATACCGGCGGAAGATATTGGGGCCGATCAGGGGCCCGCCCTTGTAGGCGAAATCCTCAAAATAGTTAAAATAGTCGATCTCCACCTCGTCAAGGGCGGGGTGGATGACCTCAATCAGGTAATCGGTGAGGTACTCGAGCATCTCCTCGGCCAGGGCGGGGTCATCATAGAAAATCGTACAGGCCAGCTCGGTGCCCATGAGCCGGCGCAGGAAAGAGTAGAGGCCAAAGCAGGCGTTATGGGTGAGGGCCAGCGGGTAATCGCGCCCGGCCAGGCAGCGCTTGACGTCGGCCCAGTAGGCGGGGTAGCGGGCCGGCGAGTGGGGGTTGTAGCGGCGCCTGGCGTCGAGCCAGGTGGCGCGGTCCACCACCGGAAAGGAGAGGTACTGGTCCATTGACATGCGCATGCCGTGGGCCTCGCCCTCCTTAAGCGCCCTGCCCACATGGCCATCGGCAAAGCGCACCACGCGGTAGCGCTCATCCTCTTCCAGAACCTCTTCCGTAAAGGCCGGCATCATGTCGACCACTTTGAGCGGCAGGTAGCCGACGCGGTCGACGCCAAAGAACTCACAGCCCGCCATCAAGTCGCCGATGTGCACGTCCTCCGGCATCCCCTCCTGGAGCCAACGGTCATAGGTCTGGCCCCAAAGGGGCAGCTCGTGGTTGAACACCCGGTCCACAGGGGTAAAACTCAGGCTGCGGTGAAAGCGTTCGCGGTTGTCCATGAGTTCGCTCAGTTCCCCCTTATCCACGCCCCAATCGCTGCTTCAGGTACGCTATATACTCACAATAGTTCTGCCACGAGATATCGGGCGGGGCGGCGTGATCCAGCTCGGGCAGGTAACCGCCATCCGCAACCAGGGGCAGCACGCGGTCAACCTCAGCCCGCATCACCTCACCCCCAGCCGCAACCGCACGCTTGTTGATGCCGCCGATCAGGACCAGGTCATGCCCGTAGCGCTGCCGCACGGCAAGCACATCCATGCCGGCCTGCACCTCAAAAGGATAGAGGCCATTGATCCCCGCATCCAACCAGATGGGGATCAGTTGGTCGATGCGGCCATCGCTGTCGAGCCAGATGTAGCGGATGCCGTGCGCCCGCAGCCAGTCGCACACGCGTCGGTAGTGGGGTAGAGCAAAGCGGCGGAAAAGCTTTGGATCGATGAGCGAAGCGTGGTTGTAGGCCATGTCCTCCCAGAAGCAAAAGACGTCGAACGAGGTGTGCTTCAGCACTTGCTCAGTCGTGGCGATGATGAGGTCGGCGCGCTGCTCCATCATGCGCTCGACGAGAGCCGGCTGCTCATAAAAGGCCACGCACAGGCTCTCGAGCCCCATCAGGTTGCGCAGCGGGCCAAAAAAGCCGCCCCAGCGATCGGCATTGCACTGGCGCGGCCAGGGCGTATCCTGGCAGGCGCGGACGCGCTGCCGCCAGCTCTCGGGGAAGCGCGCCTCGGGGTTGAGGGCCAGGCGCTCGGGCACCAAACGCTCGAAATCGGCCTCCGTCGCAACCGGGAATTGCACAAACTGGGGCATGGAGGTATCGCGGTGCTCTTTAAACTCACGCATCACGATGCCCTCGTGATTGACATAGGTGCGCGTCAGCTCATCCTCGGCGATCACCTCGTAGGTGAATGCGGGCGCCGGGCCATAGTAGGGCGAGATATCCAGCAGACGGTCCAGGCCAAAGAGGTCCGCCAACGGCGTGCCATCCCAGCCCTGCTGCCGCCAGAGCACCTGGGTCTCCTCCCAGGCCCCAGTCGGCCGCAGGAAGGGCGGGTCAGCGGGCTGAAAGCTCAGGGTCTGCAAGAAACGCTCGCGGGGTGTGGGCATGATTATCACTCCTGTCTCTAGACGACGCGCCAGTTGCAGCAGACCTGACAGGCTTCAGAAGCCTGTCAGGTCTGTCCTCCCCAAGTATACTACAGAACTCAGGCTTTGTAGGCGCTTTCCGGCCTGCCTGGGGACAGGATGGGGACAGGATTTGGTCTCTCCCTACCTCCATGGCTCGACCAGCTCCGGCGCGGCGCCCAACTCCTCCAGAAAGGCCACCAGGCGCCGGCGCAAGCCGGCCGCAACGTCGGGCCGCTCGGCGATGAGGTTGTGCTGCTGCCGGGGGTCGCTGGGCAGGTGATAGAGCTCGGAGCCAAGGGCTTCGCCCGCTGTCTCACGCTTGGCCAGGCCGTCTACGGCTCGGGTTTCGAAATCGCCGACGGCGGGGGGCTTGCCGGCGCAGATGAAGGACCATTCGTCCGTTGTGACGGTGATACGCGTGCCTGCAGCGGCGCCATGCAGGATGGTCGGCGCGGTGACGGCGAACTCGCGCCCCGGCGTGGCCTGCCCCTGCAAGAGCGGCCAGAGCGAGCGGCCGTGCAGGGTGCCCGGGTCGGGGGCACCGGCGATCTCGAGGAAGGTGGGCATGATATCGGCGGGCTGGGCGATGGCCCCCTCGCGGCGGGGCGTGCAGCCCGGATAGTGGATGATGAGCGGGATGTGGGCGATCTCTTCGTAGAGTGGCACATAGCGTGACCACTCGGGGGTGATGTGCGACTTGCCGATGAGGCCGTGCTCGCCGTGCAAGAAGCCGTGGTCGGTCGTGAGGACAACCAGGCTGCTCTGCAAGAGCCCCATATCCTCAATCTTTTCCAGCAGCCGGCCTACCCAACGGTCCACCAGTGTGACCTCGGCCGCATAGAGCGCGCGGGCGTGCTGCAACTCGGCAGGGGTCAGGTAATCGCAAGGGCCGTAGATGGGGTAGGTGACCTCGTTACCCTGATAGCCGGGATCGTAGCGGTCCACATACCACTGGGGGGCATCCCAGGGCTCGTGCGGGTCAAAGGTATCCACATAGAGGAAAAAGCGGTCGTGCTCGCGCCAGTTGCGCTCCAGCCAGCGGCAGGAGGCCGCCATGGTGCGCGCGACAAAGGTATCCTCCTCGGAACGGCGCCCGAACGTATTGCGCTGATGGGTCGTCACGAGCGTCTGCGGCGAGCGCAGCTTGGCGGGGTCGCAGGGCATGGGGGGATGAGCAGGCGAGGTCTGCCAGCGGTCCGATTCCTGCCCGCGGATCCACTCCCAGCCAGTAAAGCCGCGATCGTAGTAGTAGCCGTTCTCCACGATGTGGGGCTCATCGATGACCATCATCGAGGTCACGCCCACCTTGCCCAGCTCGGCAGCCAGCACGACTTCGTCTCGTCCCAGGGGCTGCCACTGCGAGTCGATAAAGGTGTAGCGGCCTGTAAAGAGGTCGTGGCGGTTGGGGACGGTGGGGAACGAGCCCGCATAGGCCCGATCAAAGACGACCGACTGGGCGGCAAAGCGGTCGATGTGCGGCGTCGAGATCCAATCGTTGCCGTAGCAGCCGAGGAAGTCGCGGCGCAGGGTATCACAGACGATGAGGATGAGGTTCATGGCAGGTATCCCCTCCATAGGCAACTCAGAAATCTATGCCCCCCTGGGGCGCCACAAAGCATGAAAATAGCCTCTGGCAGGCTTCCGGGCATCATGCTCCGCATGCGGCCGGAGCAGGCCTTTTGTACGGTGTGGGTCTAGTGAGGATACTCTATGGCTCCCCAATCGTCAAAGAGGAACTGGTGCGCCAGCTCAGGTTCTTGCCAAGTGTGCAGGTCGATCCGCAAAAACTGCAAGACTCAGGCTGGCAGTGGCTGGAGGGGGAAAGGCTAGAGCTGGAAAGAACGAAACGGGGCCGCCGTTTGTGGCGCGGCCCCGTCAGGATTGCGGTCGCTCAGGCGCCAAGCTATTGTTCCTGTGCGGCCTCGATGATTGCCCTGTACCAGGCAAGGCGGGCTCTACGGCCTGCCCAGGAAGCGAGACAGGTTGCCGCCAAAGTACTTTTCCTGTGTGGCGGCAGAGACACCGAGTTGCTGCGAAAGGATCCGGCGGTCGCTCTCCAGGATCTGGCGGGCGTATTGGCTGTTCCCCGGCAAGGCGTCGGAACCCCAGATCAGGCAGTCTTCGCCCGCAAAGGCCAACGCCTTCTGCAGGGCATCGGCGCGCCAGGGAAGCGGCGCACCCGGGGTCGTGTCGATATACATCTGAATCTCCCTGACCTCAGGGCGCTTGCCATGATAGACATGCCATTGGTGGCGAAAGCGGCCGTACACCGCCAGGCATTCATCGACCCAGGGCCAGGAAATGTGGGCCAGGGCGAACCGGATGCGAGGGAAGTTGATCAGCGCCTCGTAGAACGCCGGCCGGCAGAAACGCGAGCCATCCTGGTACCCATAGAGAATGCCAGAGTGGAAAATGATGGGGACCTGCAGCTCCTGGATCTTCTCATAGACCGGGAAGACGGCCTCATCGGTGGGGTACCAGTGGTTGGGAATCATCTTGATGCCACGGAGGCCATAGTCCTGTACGCAGCGCTCCACCTCGTCCACAGCGCCGGGCAGCGTGGGCTCGATCCAGGCAAAGCCAATCACACGGTCGGGCAGCTCGCGGGCGACGCCTGCCATCCACTGGTTGGCTTCCGGCATGGGCATTCCCGCATCGTCCCCTAAAGGAATGTAGGGGGCAAAAAGGATAGCGCGGTCGAGCCCCGCCTGCTCGATGGCTTGAGCGATCTCGCCAGTCGTCTCCTTACCCGTCGTGTGCCAATGGCAATCTGTGACCATCGTTTCCTCCCCTCTGTCGCCATGCTAGAGCTTGATCAGGCGGGCGGCATTGTCGTGGTAGACCTGGCGCAACACATCGTCAGGCAGGTACAGGCCGTAGATTCTGAAGCGGCCCTGGCCGGGTATCGGTGAGCCCGGATCATAGTCAAAGTACTCGTCGGCCGTCTCCAGGAAACGGAAGTGCACCTGGTACATCTCCAGGCTGGGGGAAAGGTCGGTGCCGAAGAGGATGCGGTCGCTGTACTTGAGGAACCAGGCGCGGGCGGTGTAGGGGGCGCGGCCGAGCTCGGCAATGCGCGCCGAGATGTCGGTGTACAGGTTGGGATACTTGTCCAGCATCTGCGAGACAAAGCCCAGGTTCTCGGGGTAGCAGCCAACATGGGCGGTGATGAAGGTCGTCTTGGGGTGGCTTTCGATCAGTCGATAGAGGCTGTCGATGAGTTCCTGGAAAGTGGGGAACTCGGGCCCGTAAAAGTGCCAATCCGGGTTGGCGTGCAGCTCATCCCAGCGCTCGTTGAAGCGGTCGAGCGGCCGGAAGAAGGCCACCGGATCTGCCGAATGGATCAGGACTGGCACGCCCAGCTCGCCGGCTTTCTCCCAAAGGTCGAACAGCCGTGGATCATCGGGCATGACCAGCTTGCCCCTCTTGTCGCGGATACGCAGGCCCAGTTCCTTAAAGACCTTGAGGCCTTTGGCCCCCGCATGGATGTCGGCCTCCAACTGCGCAAGACGCGCTTCGAGCCAACCATCGCCGCCCACATCGCTCCAATCCACATTGCAGAAGGTAATGAAGCGGCCAGGATAGGCTTCGAAACGCTCTATATTCCTCTTCAATTCGTCGCCCGTCGAGCCACTCAGGTTCACGATGGCCGCGACATTGACAAAGTCCATCTCGCGCACCAGCTCAGCGAGTGGCGCCATAGGCCATCCAGGATGGGTCAGGTGGTTGTGGGCATCGATGGCGGCCACCTTGGCCCGGGGCACCTGGTGCGCCGGCACCACCAATTCCGAGCGAGGCTGGAAATCATCGATCAACAATCGGTCAGACATGGTCACTCTCCTTCGCTCTCCACCGAAAAGGCAACAGCAGTGGCTTGGGCCACTGCTGTTGCCTTTTCGGCCTATCCCTTTATACCTGTAAAGACGATACCTTGCACAAAGTAGCGCTGGGCGAGGAAATAGATCACCAGGACCGGCATCATGACGATGACCGAAGCGGCCATGAGCAGCGCCCACTGCGTGTTGTATTGCCCGCGGAAGAGCTGCAACCCCAAGGCCAGGGTGTATTTCTGCGTCGAGTTCAAGTAGATTAGAGGGCCCAAAAAGTCGTTCCAGTTGCCGAGGAAGGAGAAAATCGCGACAGTCCCTACCACCGCCTTTGACAGTGGCATGATAATACGCCAGTAAATGGCAATGATGTTGCAGCCATCGATCTTGGCGGCGTCATCCAGCTCCAGGGGGATGGTCATGAAGAATTGACGCATCAAGAAGATATTAAAGGCGCCTCCGCCAAAAAAGGCTGGCGCGATCAGGGGGACGAAGGTATCCACGAACCCCAGGGTCTTCCAAATGGCAAAGACCGGGATCATGGTGACGTGGAAGGGCAGCATCATCGTTGCCAGGACCACCACGAAGAGAACATCACGGCCGATCCAGCGCAGGCGGGCGAAACTATAGCCTACCAGCGAGGACGTCAAGGTCTGGCCGAACACCCCAAAGGCGGTGATGATCAGCGTGTTCTTCAGGAAAGTGTTGAAGGGCAGGTAACTCCAGGCCTGGGGGTAGTTCCGCCAAACTACCGGGTCGGGCAGCCATTTGGGCGGCCAATCAAAGACATCACCGGGTAGTTTGAGGGAAGTGGAAACCATCCAGGCGAAGGGCACCATCAACACAAAAGCTCCACTCAGGATGATCACATAGACCAAGCCATTGAAGAGGATATTCCCAACACGTGGGCTGATGAGCCCCTCGCTTCGGCGCCCTCTGTGCATATGCTCTCTGGTGGCCATCGCTAACTCTCCTACCTCCCCCTGGCCTGGCCCTCATAGTGTACCCACGCTGCCGATGAGCGCATGACCAACACCGTCAGAATCAGGATATAGATGAAAAGCATCCAGGCGATCGCTGAGGCAAAACCCATCTTAAACCAGCGGAAGGCATTCAGGTACATGTAAAGAATAGCAAACATGGTCGAGTTGTTGGGGCCGCCCTCGGTGATGACAAAAGCCGATGTAAAGGTCTGCAGAGCGTCAATGATGCCCATGACCAGGTTGAAGAACAGCACTGGCGAGAGCATGGGGATGGTTACCGACCAGAGTTGGTGCCATCGATTGGCGCCATCCACCTTGGCGGCCTCGTAAAGGTCGGTTGGGATGCCCTGCAAACCAGCCAGGTAGATCAACATCGGCCCGCCAACATCCCACAGGCCCATGACCACAAAGGCGTAGAGTGCGTAGCTGGGGTTAACCAGCCAGGCAGGGCCCTTGATGTGGAACAGTGACCAGAGGATCGAGTTCACCAGGCCGTATTCCGAGTTGAAAACCCAGCGCCACAACATGGCCACAGCCACACCCGAAAGCACTGCCGGCAAGTAGTAGATCGTGCGAAACAGGTAGATGCCGCGTACCTTCTGGTTCATCAGCAGGGCGATACCCAGCCCCAGGACCAACCGCAATGGAACGGTCACAAAGGCATAGAAGGTGGTAACACGAAAGGAATGAAGCACGATCGGATCGCCTTTGAAACAAAAGATGTAGTTTCGCAGGCCAATCCACACGGGTGGAGTGATGACGTCCCACTGGGTAAAGCTCAGATAAGCCGATGCGATCATCGGCCCCAAAGTGAAGATCAAGAACCCGAAAAGCCAGATCGAGGCCAGCAACCAGCCCCAGTAGTTCTCGCGCCGCTCCTGAGCGCCCATCGTCCGCAGGCGCTCGAACAGCCCTCTGTGTTTTGTGGCAGCGGTAGTAATGCCCAACGTCCTGCCTCCAACGAAATGCCGAGGGAATGGGGCTAGCGCGCCATCCCCTCGGTCAAAGATCGCGGAAGCCGGCCACATTGTGCCCCATGCCGATGCGCCAGCCGAGACTGCAAGGGGCCACGCCGGATGCCGCAATAGTGAAGATGTTGCTGTATCAGGTAGCCTTGCCGGCCAGGATGTTATTGGCCGTCTGGACGGCTTCGTTGATGGCCTGTTCCAGGTCCTTCCCCTGCTCCATGACCAATGTCAGCTGGTCAAGGATCGGTTTCTCCCACTCCGCTGTAGAGGGCTTGGCGGTATTGGGGAAGAACACGGCGGTGGGCGTCCAATCCAGGTAGATCTTGCGGTGGGCGGGCTTGAACGACGGATCGAACCAGAGCTGGGCCGTATCCTGGCGCGAGGGGATGACCGTGCCCGTCTTGCCCAGGATCGATGAGCCATCTTTCGAGCCCAGGAACTTGATCCACTGGAAGCAGAGCTCAGGATCCTTGGCTTTCTTGTCGATAGTATTGCCCAGGCCGTGAATCATGCAGATGGACTTGCCCGTGGGAGCATAAGGGATTGGCAGAAGGTCCCACTCAAAGTCCTTAATATTGTCGTTAAAGACGCCTACGTTCCAGTCGCCGGTGATCATCATACCGAGCTTGCCGGTATAGAACATGGCATTGGTATCCTGTGACTGTAGCGATTCCTCACCCGGAGACCAGCCTTTCAAACGGTATGATACGTACTCGCGCAATGCATCAAGGGCTGGCTTCTCGCCAATGGTCACTTGGGTCTTATCCTGGTTGAGGATCGTGCCACCATTGGAGTAGATCCAGTTGAACCAACCCTCTTGGTCGGTATTGGTGGCCAGCACGCCAAATTGGGTCGTACGGCCGCCCTCTTGCTTGGTCAGCTTCTCGGCATAGGTGCGAAAAGTCCCCCAATCCCACGCCTTGAAATTGTCGGCGCTGGAGGGATAGTCGAGCCCGGCTGCCTTGAAGAGGTCGAGGTTCACAGCCACAGCGATCGTATCATAGTCGCGCGGCCAAGAGTAGGCCTCTTTGTTGTAGCTGTAGGCCTCTTTGAGGGGATCGAAGTTGATTGTCCAATCAGCCTTGGCAGCGTCCTCTTTATCGAGATAAGGCTGAATGCAGAACAACGCATCCTTAGCTACCAGGGCGGTAAAGTTATCCATGTTAAGCCAATAGGTTTCGGGCGCGCTGCCACCAGCAATGGCTGTAAGCAGCTTGTCCCAATACTGGTCCCATGGGACGAGTTGGGCATCGACTGTGATGCCTGGAGCTACCTGCTTAAAGGCTTCAACCTGCGCCTTGACGGCAGCCTCCTGCTCGGTACCCCAGTACATGTAGCGCAATGAGCCTTTGCCAGTTGTTGCTGGAGCGGCTTGCTGGCCCGCCGGGGCCTCTGTCGCCTGGGCGGGGACCGCAGTCGGAGCGGCCGCAGGCGCCGCGGGCGCACAGGCGGCGAGCGCCGTAGCTGCGGCCGCCAACCCGCACCAGCGCAGGAAATCGCGCCGGCCTAACTTCTTCGTCTGTTCCATCGAGTGACCTCCCTGTGCCATGCTCAGGCGCATAGCCTTCTTCTCGAGTCTGGGCGCCCGGCCATGCGCATTGGCCGGTCCCTGCTCATTCCACAAATACTGGCCGATTCACAACAACGCTTACGACTGTGCAGATCCGGTCACCTCCCTTCGCCGGCTGAAAGGATAAAGGAGTGCAGTTCAACCCGGGAGCGAATGCATACCGCTGTGTCGTGTCGCGTGCCTGCTGCCCTCACCCCAGCCACCCCCAGCAGAGCAGGGATGTGGTATTGGGGGTTCCAGGGGCTCTCCCTTCCCACCAGGGCGGGAAGGGGGCAGGGGAGATGGGCATCACGCCACGGCTGAGCGACAGCCTCCGATACACCCCAAGATTGGACTACGCCCGGGTACAAGCGGCTGCTTGCATGTGGCCTGTGATCATATTACAATAGGCAACTGGGCGGAGATACAAAATGGCCGCCCCGAACTATGAACATTGTACACTGGATGGCCCGGAAAATCATCGCTCCCGGTGACATTTTGGTGCGTTTCAGTGTCTTGTAAGGGCACTATGGGATGCAACCTGACCTGCAAGAGCAAGTTGCCAGCGCCTACGAACATCTCTACGATCTCGTATACCTGCGCAGCCATCCTTTCGCGGACCTGCTGGTGCGCGAGCCCGGGCTGAGCCGCAGGGAGCGCGCCTGGCGCCTGCACCACATCCTGCTGGAGCTGGTCGATCAACTGGACCCGGGTCCCCAGGCCCCAGTAACCTCGCGCGAATGGCGCCGGCATCGCATCATGGTGTTGCGTTATATCGACGGCCTCGACCCGGGGACCGTGGCCGACCGGGTCGCCCTGGGCCGCCGCCAGTACTTCAGGGAGCAGGAGGCGGCCCTCGAAGCCATCGCCCAGATCCTGTGGGATAGTTACCTGGAGCAATCTGCCGGCGAAGCGGCGGTCAGCCAGAGCGCGTGCCTGGAAGCGCCGCTTGCCAGACCGGACCTCTTGCGCTCCGAAGCCGCCCGTACGGCCGGCGCCGGCCCCCAGGCTGGCCTCGATGAGATCATCTCCGGTGTACTCGCCGTGGTGGAGGGACAGCTCAGCCAGCGCCGGCTCACGGTGCGGCGAGATTTGCCCCCCTACCTGCCCCCTGTGGCGATCGAGCGCAGCCTGCTCCGTCCGCTGCTTTTTGGGCTGCTTGGATATCTCATGCAGGCCACCGATGGAGCCTGCATCATGCTCTCGGCGCAGATCTTGCCGCAGGAGATCGCTCTCTCGCTGGCCGTGGAGCCCGCTGCGGCCCTGGCAGCGCAGGCGGCGGCCCCGGTGCGCGAGCAGCTTGCGACGGTGGAGGAATTGGCGGCGCTCGGCGGCGCCCGGCTCGTGCCCCGGGGAACGGCAGCCCCAACCGGCTTTGAGGTTCACCTGCCGCTGGGCACGCAGCGCACGCTCCTGGTCGTTGACGACAACGAGGACGTGGTAGAGCTCTTTCGGCGTTACCTGAGCATTCACCACTATCAGGTGATTGGCGTGCGAGAGGCCAGGGAGGTGCTGGACCTGGCCGCCCGGCTGCAGCCGGAAGCAATCACCCTTGACCTGATGATGCCCGAACAGGATGGCTGGGACCTGTTGCAGCTTCTGGTCAAGTCCCCCTCTACCTGCCATATCCCGGTCATTGTCTGCAGCGTCCTACCGCAGAAACAACTGATCCTCGCCCTTGGCGCAGCGGCATTCCTGGAAAAGCCGGTCAGCGCCCAGACCCTGCTCGATACGCTGCAGGCCCTCTCCAGGCCAAGCAGAGAAACCCCAAAAGGTTCCGCTCCGGTTACGCGCGAAGCGTGACGCCCCGGCGGGGCCCAGTCCCCGATGGGCAAGTATAGTTGTGGTACTAACCCTAACCCCCATCGCGTCTATCGCCTTGGCCGCTGTGCAGGGCTGCATCCAGCACGCCTTGCACCCAGCGAACCACCTCACTCGGGGGGGCACCGGCAGCGCGGGTCGCTAGCAGGCTAGCCGGCACGGCGCCGATACCGGTGACCTCATCCTGGGCGGAGATGACGATGATGGGCAAGCGCGCGTGCGCAGGGTCGGCGCGCAGGATGCGGATGACCTGGTCTCCCTTCATGTCGGGCAGCATGAGATCCAACAGCAGCAAGTCCGGCCGGTACTGCTCAACCAGTGCCAGCCCCTCCTGAGCCGTGCGAGCGCTCATAACCTGGTAGCGGCGGATGGGATTGTCGAGCAGGCGGGCAAGCAGCCGGGTGAAATCCTGATCGTCATCGATCACGAGCACACGGTCGACGCCCTCCCCAAACGGGCGTAGAGCGTCCAGCAAACCCTGCCGGTTGACCGGTTTGGCCAGGTAGCCCTCGACAGCAAGTTGCCGCCGCAGCGACTCCTCCCCTGGCAGGCTGCAAGCCAGGAAAGGGACGTGCGGCAGTTGCCATTCCTGCGCCAGTTGCCGCAGATCCGCAGCGGAAAGATCCTTATCGGTGCTATCGATGATGACGGCCTGGGGAAGCAGCCGGCCAGCCGCGTTTCGCGCTTGCTCGAGATCTTCGACCACGACTGTGCGGCAACCGTGCAGGTAGCGCGTCAGCAGCCCCGAGGCCGCCGTGCTGCGGGTTACGGCCAGGAGCACAGGCTCCTCACAAGACGGCGCGGGCGCGGCGGCCGACCTTGGCAAAGGTTTCAGGGCCGCGGCGGCGCGCTCTCGGGCGATGGGCAGGGTAAAGAAAAAGGTGCTGCCGCTGCCCGGCCGGCTCTCAGCCCACATGCGCCCGCCATGCAGCTCCACAAAGCGCCGGCTGATGGGTAACCCCAGCCCCGAGCCCCCGTGGGCATCACGAGCGCCTGGATCCACCTGTCTGAACTCCTCAAAGATATGAGGGAGTTGATCGGGGGCGATCCCTACGCCGGTATCGGCCACAGCGAAGAGGAGGTCATCGTGCCGCCGCTTGAGCGAGATAGCGACCCAGCCCTGCTCGGTAAATCGCGCCGCATTGGAGAGCAAGTTAAACACCACCTGGCGGATGCGCCCGGGGTCGAGCCACACCCTGGGCAGGCCGGGCTCGATCTCGATGCGCAGCGCCAGGCCGTGCGCCTCCACCAGGCTGCGCGCGGCGCTGACCGCATCGCGCAACAAAGCCTCAGGGTCCACTTCTTCCGGCACGATGGCCATTTCCGAGGCCTCGACCCGCGCCAGATCCAGCACATCATTGATCAACGACTGCAGATGGCAGGCGTTGCGGTGCACGATGCCCAGGTCACGGACGTAGGCGGCCGGCAGGGGCCCACCGTAGTATTCCGGCGCCTGAACGATCAACTCGGTAAAGCCCACGATGAGGTTGAGGGGGGTGCGTAATTCGTGGCTGATCGTCTGGGCGAACTGCTGCTTGAGCCGGCGCGCGTCTTCGGCCTGATCACGGGCCAGCGCCAGCATATAGTTGGTGCGCTCGAGGCGGTAAGTGGCCTCATCCAGCGCCTTGAGGGCTGCGCGCAACTCACCCTGGCGCACCGAGGCAATGCGCTCGTTCTGCCTGGCGCGCTCATAGCCACTCCACGTCCATTCCAGGGCGGTGTAGAGGCTGAGCGCTGAGAGCAAGGAAGCAAAGGCGACCAGACCGATCAGGCTGAGTGGGAACCACACTGCAAAGACTTGTGGCCCCGGCTCGCCCAGAACGCGAATACTGATGAACAGACTGCAAGCAATGGCGACAGCGGCCGTGAGCAGCACGCGGGCACGGCTGAGCAGAATGCTGGCAAAGATGACTGGCAACACAAAGAGGAAAGCCAGGTACGGGGACTGAAAAGCCATCATGGCACAGGCAACACCGCCCAGGGTTCCACCCACCAGGAGGGCAGAGGCCAAGGGCAGAAACCGCCGGCGCAGTTTATAGCTCAGCGCAGCGCTGAGGAGGACCAACAGGCTGCCGGCCCAGGCGGCAGGAGGGGCCTCCCAGCCGATGGGCGGCCGCACATCGGCAGTCAGCCACAGGTAGCCCAGGGGCCCCATGCAAAAGGCGATCAGCCTGAGGGCCTGAGCCTGTAGCTCCTTAAGGTTCTCCGCCATCGCCGAGGCATCCGGCGTTTGCTGCATGGGGCCTCCTAGTCGATCCGCAACAGCCGCGCTGCCGTCTTCCACCAGAACAGCTCGCGCACCGCCGCCGGGATGTGCAGGTAATCCAGGATCTCGAGCGAGGCGGCGATCCAGACGGCAACCGGCGGGTTGTCGGTGGCGAAAAGGATCTTCTCGAAAAGCGGGATAGCCCGGTTCTCCTCCGGGTCGTCCCAATCGGCGCCGTGGAAGGGGGCCAGCGCCCGCTTGAGCTTGGCCAGGTGCGGCTTGCGCCCCGAGCCGCCAGAGATATCGAAATAAACATGCGGGTGGAACTCGGCCATGCACTGGGCGACATCGGCGAAGGGCAGCCCCAGGTGCGCGCCAATGAGGGTGAGCCGGGGAAAGGCCCGGGCGATGCGGTCAAAGCAGCCGGGGTACATGCGCAGGGTGTCGATATCGAGAGCGCGCACGTCCTCACGAGGGCTGGAGACATAGCCCGTGTGAAAGACGATCGGCATCTGCAGCTTTTCAGCCGTTTCGTAGAGATGAAAGTAGCGCTCGTCGTTGTAGGGGTAGGCGGGAAGCATAAACTTTAGCCCGGTAAAGCCCTGCTCCTTGCGACGCTCAACCTCGGAGGCGGGGCTGGGGGTCTTGCCCAGGTCCATATCGGCAAAGCCGAGGATCATCTCCGGGTATTTGCGCATCCAGGGCAAGACGTCATCGGCCGAGAGGTAGCCGCCGCCGTTGGCCGCGGCAAAGGGCCCGCCCAGACACAGGCAGCAGAAGCGGCGGACGTTGTGCGCCTCCCACTCGCGCACGAGCGCATCGATGTCGTCACTGGGGTGCAGGTGACCGTGGATATTGATGATATGGTCAGGTTTGTCCATCAATGTCCTCCTATGGACGGAGAGAGACGGAGTAGAAACCGCAGATAGACGCAGATGATCTGAAAGACTTCCGAAGCCTCGTAGACTCTCTGGCCCGACGCCAGATCATCTGCGTCTATCTGCGTCCATCTGCGGTTCCATACCGTCCCTCCGCATTCTCCGCGTGAGACTCTATTCTCGGATCATGGTCGGCTCAGAGCCCGAGCAGCCGCGCCGCGTTGTCGTGGTAAACGCGGCGCAGCACGTCATCGGGCAGGTATACGCCGTAGATGTACCAGCGCCCCAGAAGAGGGCTCGAGGAATCGGGTCTGGGGTCAAAATACTCGTCGTCCGTCTCCAGGAAGCGAAAGTACGTCTGGTACATGGCCGGGCTGGGAGAGGCATCGGTGCCGAAGAGGATGCGGTCGCTGTACTGGCAGAACCAGGCGCGGGTCGTTGGGCAGGAACAGCTTGCCCCGCACATCGTGGTGCCGCAGGCCCAGCTCCTTGTAGATCTTCAGGCCGCGGGCGCCGGCGGCCACATCGGCGCGGAGCTGCGCCACGGCCCGCTCCGTCCAGCCCGGCGAGCCGAAACCGGCAAAATCGACATTGCAGAAGGAGACAAAGCGGCCGGGGTAGCGGGCGTCCCAGTGCTCCAGGTTGCGCTTGAGCTCATCGCCCCAGAGGCCGCTGAGGTTCACGACCGTGCGGATGTTCAACCCATCCAGCTCACGCAGAATCTCTTCGGGGCTCCTGCTTTCCCAGCCCATGCCCGGATGGGTGACGTGGTTGTGGGCACCGATGGCCGCAAAACGGGCCCAGGGCACCTCGTGCGCAGGCACGACCAACTCGGAGCGGGGCTGGTAATCCTCTACGAACAAGCGATCGGGCATGGCCAATTCCTCCCCTGGGACACTCGATATGGCCTGCGTCGATGACGGAGCTTTCGGTTTGCTGCAGGCTACCTGGTGGCGCATGAGGAATCCGAAGATATCTCTCCCCGCAGTATAGGCCCTGGCCTGTGCTTTCGGCAAAACCTGCCAATCCCGCTGTGGAGCAGGCTTTCCAGCCG
>Ga0078972_1003925_pt1 | contig 42820 bp, 43 predicted proteins | sample YelNatPaOPGAMG01_FD_67568 | JGI IMG/M metagenome (GOLD analysis project Ga0078972, IMG submission 67568) | Hot spring thermophilic microbial communities from Obsidian Pool, Yellowstone National Park, USA - OP-RAMG-01 (SPADES assembly) (version 2) | ecosystem: Environmental > Aquatic > Thermal...
ATTGTCAAATCAAAAGATTTGACCCCCAGATGCACGATTTAAACAAAATATTCTCGATACTTATCTCGAACAACTATGGGCATAAAAAAGTGCAAAACTTTAGATAATAAAAAGGACCTTGTTTGGGTGAAGTAAGATGTCTGATTATATCGTTAAACAAGGCGATTGCTTATCCAGCATAGCGGCGAAATATGGGATTCCCTGGGATAAAATCTGGAATCATCCTAAGAATGCCCGACTGAAAGAACAGAGAAAAGATCCCAATATTCTCTATCCGGGAGATATAATTTTTATTCCCGAAAAAGAAGATAAAGAAGAAGCGGCAGCCACTGGGCAAAAGCACCGTTTTCGCCGCAAAGGTATTCCTGAAAAGTTGGAATTAATTTTATGCTTAGAAGGGGAGCCTCGCCGTAATGAAGACTATGAGCTTCAGATAGATGGTAAATTAATTAGGGGCAAAACTGATGGCCAAGGGAAAGTCTCTATTTCTATTCCTCCTGGAGCTCGGCAGGGGAAATTAATTCTGATAAAAACTGGGGAAGAATTTAATCTCGATTTAGGCCATCTTGACCCTATAACTGAGATTACAGGTGTGCAGGCCAGGCTGGCTAATTTGGGTTTTGATGTAGAAGTTTCAGGAAAATGGGATGAGAGGTCAAAAGAAGCCCTGAGGCAATTTCAGAAGAGCAATAATTTAAACCCTACTGGTGAACTCGATGAAACTACCCGGAATAAACTAAAAGAAGTCCATGGTTCTTAAAGTAAAAGAACCTTAGAGGGAACGTTATGTCGGCGAGCTACAAAGTAAAAAGAGGCCCGGGGGGTAATAAATTAAATGTGGCTTGGACTTATACCCTTTTGATTGACCTTGAGGAAGTTGATCCAGCCTACCAGGATGATGAGATCACTTTGGAGAGTGATGATCAAGCTTATAAACAAACATTAATCTTAGGAAAAGATGGGGAAGTGATTGACCATCGCTGGGTTAAGCTTACTTTTACTAAAATCATTCCCGGCAAAACTTATACTTGCGTCCATGATTTAAAAAGAACTTCTTCTGAGAAGACTGGAAAGATAGTTTTATTCCGGAGTGCTCCCTTAGAAATTAGACATTTAAATAAACCTTTTCCCGTAGAGGAAATTTTAACGAAAGAAGAAGAACAAGAATGGACCTCAAGTTTGTGGAAAAAGGAAAAAGTAGAAGAAATGCCTAAGTGGGAAACAAGGATAGGTAAAAAAGAAACTCAAAAAGGAGAGGAGAAGTGGGGTTTTCCAAAAGATGGAGATTTAGAAAGTGGTGAGGAAGGTTGGAAGCTGAAGGAGGACAAACAGGGAATTGCGGAAGAAGAAAAAATATATCGAGTTCCTTGATTTATAAAAAGAAAAGGCAAGTTCATGGCTGAGCGGGTAATTGTTCCCTATATTTGCTATGAAGGAGAAGGCAATTATCCGGCCGCAGGCAGGTATGTGATCTGGTATAGGTGTGCACGCTCCATTGGTCAGACTCAGTTGCCGGAGCTTGTTGAATGTCACTTGGCTTTTACTGACGATAAAGGAAGATTACACCCTTTAGAAGATGATTATGAAAATCCCTCAATAAATAAAGTAACTCTTAAGGATCTCTCTACCGGAAGAGTCTTTATCATAGACAATTTTAAGCCCTGGACTGAAGTTAAAAAAAGTTCAGCAATATACGATGTTCCTGTCCGATTGGGCGCAGCAGATTTTGTGGGTATGTTTTTTGTTCACCCTTATACTTGGGGGCAAATTTCCCTTAAAGAACTCTTAGATAAAGATTTAATTAGGGAAGGGAAAATCCTTAGAGGAAAAGATTCCCCTAAATTTCCTACCAAAGAGGAAAAATACTGGATTGCTTTACCCTGCGATTATCTTGATTATTTTGTCCGCATGCAGGCTCTCATCAAAGAGCTCGATAAACGGTTAAAAGCAGCCCGTAAGCGCATCGGCTTTTTAATAGCCTGTTCTTCTTTAGTGGATCAGGCTAGAAATTTAATCGCTGCTCGTGGCCAAAATGCCTGGAATTCTTATTTTTTAAAATTAGGAAAAGAAGAAAAAGCAAAAGCTTCTTATGTTTTTTTTGAAACGAAGCTTCTTCAAGATGAGTTAATTAAACCTTTAAAAGATGTAATTTCAAGAAGAATGAAGACTGCTTGCGAAATTGCTAATAAGAGGATAAATGAGGTTGCTGAAGAGCTTGCCAGACTCCTCAAAAATCCCCGCCATAATCAGACCTATAATCAGTATTTCAAAAACCGAGATGTTCCCAAAGAGTTCCTGGAAAGTTATATGCATGCTTATTCTCTTTTATCGCGCTCAGATAAGGGAGAAAAAATTTATGTTGAACATATCAAAGAATTCCTTGACCAGTGTAATACAAAAGATAAGGGGAAAGTGACAAAAGCTATAGAATCAATCAAAGATAAAGCAAGTTGGATAAAAGACCTCAAAGATGAAATTTTTGATATTGTAACTGCCTACGGAACATTAAAATTATCGAAGGAATTAACTGCCTTACGCACAGATCTGGTTGCCGCCTCTCGATTCTTGGAGAGTAAAGGTATCGCTCATGATATAGATAAACTTGAAGAGGAGCTTAATAAATCTATAGTCAGCCCGACTAAAAGAAGAGTAGACGCCAGCGAATATTTTACTTCTCCAGAAGAATCACGGGGATTAAAGGCTTTTAATGCAGGAGTTAATGCTTTAATAATAACAAATTTGTTAATAAAGGACCACGAAACCATCAAGGATAAAATGGAAAGCGCTAAAGAGATAGTAGAGGTGATGGAAGATTTATCAGATGTAGAATGGATTAAGAATCGCATTCCGGCTGCTCCTGTGATAAAAAAGAGTCTCGGCCTTATAGCAGATACAATGGATTGGGGATTAAGCATTCATGAGCTTTACAAAGCAGCGGATACGGGAAAAGGAGATGAGTTTTCTCTCTCTGTTGCATCTTATTGTGGAAAGGGACTGGTTCTGGGAGGAGGTATAATGAGCTTTACTCCCTTTGCCCCCCTGGGGCTTGTTTTAGTAGGCGTGGGAGGGGCGATTGATTTACTTTCTGATGTAGCTGGATTCGTGATAAGTTATAAAAGTGCTGACCTGAAAAAATTTGAATGGGTTTTTGATAAGATTCAAAATTTGGACCAAAATGACGAAATTCATGTGCATTTCCGGGTTCTCAGTAAGAAAAAAGTATCTGATACAAAATATTATAAAGACCTAATAAAGGAACCCGAACTTAAAAAAGCCGCAGATACCAAATGGACGAGTACCTGGGGGAGTACACCACTCACAATTAATGAGATAGTCGAAAAATATTTTAATAATCATTATTGGGGATTAATCGAGGAGCTAACTTAAGCAACGGAATAACTAAGATATTCATGGTCCAAAGTAGAAGAACCTTATCCATTATTTATGCTTTCTGAAAAAAGGAAAAAAATGAGGCAATGAAAAAAAATGAAAGTTGTTAAGGGAAGGGGAAAAAGATAATGAATCAAAAAATATGGGTGCTCAGTATTTTAGGCATAATTTTAATTTTCATATGCAATTCTTATTCGCTTGGTGAATCTGCGAGTCCCAAAGGGAAAGCAAAAAAAGAATTTCTCCGAGTAAAATCTGTTGAAATATTAAGGGCGCGATTTGGCTCAGCACCTGACAACCTTGGAGTCAGTACTCCCTCGGAAGGTAATCCCGAAGGTCCAATGAGCTTTACTTTGGGTAAAGATGGAGAAATCTACATCCTCGATCAAATAAACTCCCGTATTCAGGTTTTTAAAGATGGGAAAAGAATTAGAACAATTCCTATCGATGACAAAGACCCCTTAGATTTTAAAGATATTGATTTAATTTCGGAAAATAAAATCGCTTTATTGAAGAGATTTTATGTTACTGGCCGCGAAAAGACAGCTCTCTATATCATTGAGGCCAATGGTAAAATTCTGAATACCATTTCTTTGGAGGGAAATCTTATTCCCGATTCTGGATCGGTTACAGAGATTCTGATAATTAAAGAAGGAAAATTCTCGGGTATTTGGGTTCAATTAGATGGGCGCATGGTGCGGGTAGCCTCTTTGGAGGGAATAGCAACTGAGAGAATTTCTGTCCCCGGAAAACTTTCTTTAAATGGAAGAAGAATATTTAATATGAAAAAAATTGGGGAAATAACAGCAGTTGTTTATCGTTCCAAAGAAGATAGTCTTGCCCATTGGGATCCTGAATGCATTGTTTATTTTAACATGGCCATTGTCAGTCTCCTTGGAGTATGGGATGACCAAAAGGGGAGAATTTTTCTGGGAGCATTCCTTGAGGATGAAAATGCCAAAGGGAAAAGGAACTACGCTAATGAAGTTGTAGTGCTCTCCCCTGAGTTGAGAGAAATGGGGCGAATAAGACTGCTTGTACAAAAGGCTCCCCATGAGGTCTGGCGGTCTATCAGAGTTTCATCTGAAGGAAAAATATATCAGATGGCTGTAGATGATCGAGGCGTATTCATAGTGAGATATGATTTGGTAGAATGAATTCTTAAAATTTTCCGAAAGGGGCTATAAATTCCTTAATAACTCCCCCTTTGCCTCCTCTTAGTTTAAGATGGGGAAAAGGGGTTAGATCATTTTATAACGCCCCCTCTTATTTTAAGAGGGGGCGGGGGGAGTTTATAACTCTTCTTCTCCCCTCTTAGGTGTAAGAGGGGTAGGGGGAGTTAAAGGAGAGAAAGAAGGGTTGAGGGGTGATGCGGAAATTATGAAATTCTTACGTAATGATCCAAAATTAAAGCAACGGCGAAGGGAGTTGAGGCAGAATCAAACCGAGGCAGAGAAAGTTTTATGGGCACAGCTAAGAAACAAAAGATTTTATGGAGTAAAATTTTTTCGTCAATACAGTATCGGTCCTTATATTTTAGACTTTTATTCTCCAAAATTGAAACTGGCCATAGAATTGGATGGTGGGCAGCATAATCATTTAGAAAGCAAGGATTATGATTTAGTTCGTTCAAAATATTTGAAGGCAAAAGGGATAGAGGTGCTTCGATATTGGAATAATGAGGTATTATTAAATATGGAAGGGGTTTTGGCCGAATTGGCAATGAAAGTAACCCCTCTTTTACCCTCGCTTAGAGATTAAAGTAACCCCCCTTTATCCCCCCTTAATTTAAGAGGGGAGTAAGGGAGGTAAATAACTCCCCTTCTCCCCCTCTTAGTTTAAGAGGGGTTAGTGGGAGTTTATAGTTCTTCTCCCCTCTTAAGTGTAAGAGGGGTTGGGGGAGTTAAGAAAGAATAGGGGGGTAAACCAAAACATTAATATACCCCCAAAGATGAAGAAAGGGATTATGGGGTAATGAGATGCCCTCAAAAATGAGCCAAGAGTTTTGGTAAATTGTGGGGGTAAGGAAGAAAATTAATAGCGATTAAATTTTATAAAGATATAGTTGAAGAAGGAAGACCAAATATGCCAGAATATATCGTTAAACAAGGCGATTGCTTATCCAGCATAGCGGCGAAAAATGGGATTTCCTGGGATAAAATCTGGAACCATCCCAAGAATGCTAAATTGAAGCAAAAGCGCCAGGACCCTAATGTCCTCTATCCTGGTGATATAGTTTTTGTGCCGGATAAAGAAGACAAAGAAGAATCTGGAACAACAGAGCAAAGACACCGTTTTAAGGCCAAAGGCGCAATGGCCAAAATTAAAATTCGGTTAACAATAGATGATGAACCCCGAGCTAACGAACCCTATAAGTTAGAGATCGAAGGCCAGACGAAAGAAGGGACTACGGATGGCGATGGTTACCTCGAAGAAAAAATACCCGCCAAGGCCAAGAGGGGGAAATTAATTGTGGGAAAAGGAAATGATCAAGACATTTATGAATTCCAATTGGGTACTATTGATCCCATAGATACAGATGAAGGGGTAAAATGTCGATTATTTAATCTCGGATATGCCATCAAGCAAGATTTGTCCCTCGCTATCCGTGAATTCCAACAAAGAGAGGGTTTGAAGGTAACCGGTGTAGCAGATGAAGCTACCCGCAATCGTTTAAAGGAGAAGTTTGGCCAATGAGCTTTTTTTTAGCGCGACTTACTCTTGATTCTGAGGCCCATAATACTTTGAACCTAAACACGGTGGAGATTTTTTTTCAGAAGTCTCCTGGTAAAGATAAAGGAGACAAACGAGGCATTAAGGGCCTAAAGTATCGAGTCATTTCCAAAGGGTTGACTACTTCTGAAAAAGAAACAGGAGAAGATGGACGGATAGAAATGCATATCCAAGGTGAACAAGCGACCCTCCAGCTTCTCTGGGAAGGCCAAGCAATCGCTGAATATGTCGTAACTGTAACCAATGCCGACCTTGCTTCTGAAACTACCTTATTAGGACAACAGCAGCGCTTGCGCATCTTAGGCTATCAATTGGGGCATATGGGAAATGACCAAAATGGAGTTGATGGGAATAAGCGATGGGAGACCGAACGTGCAATTTTAGACTTTCAAGCCGACCATGGGCTGACGATTAACTGTATAAACGGGGAAGCAGATCCATCGACCCAAGCCAGACTCAAAACTGAGGTTGGATGGTAATTAGTTATGGCTATTCAGGTAAAGGCTTTCAAAAAAACTAAAGAAGCCAAGATTCATTCCCAAATAATTGTGCCTATCCGCTTCATGCGTGCTTGCACTGGACCTCCCCAAAAAGATTGTCCTGATGTAGATGCCCGCGGGTTTGAGATGGGAACAAGACCTGGTACATGGGGGGCCACGGATACCAGGGGGGCAATGGTAAGCGTTACTGAAGGAGATATTATTAAACTAAAAGTTTCGCGAGAGGATATTGATGAATCGGCGCCTCTTTATATAACCAGCACAGATGAGAAATATGCCCAAGTTATTTCTCCCAACAAAAATGATCCCCTTGCGCCTGATGGAATATTTGAAATTAAGGGATTAAAAGATTCCAAAAATAAACCAGTAAAAATTCAAGTGCATCTGGGAGCTCCAGATGGTCCGGTTATCGGTGAATTGGAACCGCACATCTTTCAATTGCGGAAATTGCGGGTGAAAGTACATCTAGTAAGTATCAATGGTGTTAGTACTAATAGGACAGCCGCAAGCATGGTGAAAATGTTTGAAGATGTGAATAAGATATGGCGGCCATGCGGAATCGAATTTGTTTATAGGGAGGAGGAAACTCAAAATGAAACGATAAACGGCTTGGCAGTTGCTGGTCAAATGACCACTAATTTGCACGCTACCCCGCCAACCTGGGGAGAATTTTCGCGTATTATTAATTTGCGTCCTGCTGCCAATAGGATTAATATTTATTGTGTAAAACAATCTAATGAGATTATTGGATTGGCCTACGATAAAGATGTGGCCCGGCCAAATGGCTATGGAATAGTAATTGTCGATGATGCCGATGATAATGACTTGGCCCATGAGTTGGGCCATTTCCTTGATATTGACGATCATACAGATGTTGATGCTTCTGGGGCTCATGTCCGGAGGGACATTTGGGCTTTGCGCTGCTTAATGTATAGTTATAACCCATATGGGAACCAAAATCCTTCTTACCGAGATACTGTTGGTTATGGGGCAAATCGGCGGGGTGCGCTAATTACAGTAAAAGATCTGGCGGCAGATGTTAGGGATGGAGAGTTAGCCCGAGCGCGAAGGCGGGCTTTAGACCCTTATTAAACAAACTAAGAATTTTTATGGTAAAGGGAAGAAAATATTTTCTTGTTTTATCTGGTACTTTATTTTTCTTTTCTGAAGTATTATTTAACGGACATGAAGTGGTCTCCGATGCCCCCAAAAACGCCCAAGGAATAAGCAATATTTTTGTGGCCACCAGACTCAAAGAGAAGAAAAGGGGAATAGATATGATGACAGCGCCGATTATAGAAAGCATAAAAAGGAAGGATTGGAAAATCATTGACCAAAAGGGCCTTTTCAAACCCGAAATAGGCCCCCATCTCTTGCCTCTTCTTGAGGAAGGTGATCCAGAGGTAAGAGAATTAACCCTGCATTGTTTAAATGCCTCTGGTGGGAAAGCAGCCCGTCAAGGATTTCTCAAAGCGCTTAATGACTCCAATGATATGGTAAGAGCTGCAGCTTGCCGGTTTTTACATAACAATTATAGCCATGAAGACCTTCCTTTGCTTTTAAAAGAAGTTACTGATAACGCTGATGAATATGTGAGAGAAAATGTTGCTTTGCTCTTAGGGAAAATCGGTGATCCCCGGGCCATCGAGATTCTGCAAAAGCAATATGCTAAAGAAGTAGATGCTCAGGCGAAGCATGGAATGTTTCTGGCGCTTGTGCGCCTTAAAGATAGCGCCAGCCGCCAAAATTATGTTGCCATGCTGCAAAATACCGAATTAAAACAAAGGGTTCAGGCCTTAAAAGATCTTGTATATATTGGAGATCAAACTTTGGTACCTTATATTTTGCCCTTATTAGACGATTTGCGAAATGCTCTAAATGTTGCTCCCGGCGGATATACTTATTTTATAAGAGTTTGCGATGTAGCAATAAATGCAATTGATGAATTATTAAATCATCCTTTTCCTTTTAAAGTGGATCAAATAAAACAATATTCACCTGAAGAATTAAGCCAGGCAAAATTAATTGTCTCAAAAATTAAATAGATTTTTAGGAAATTTATAAGTCATCAAAAGGGGTAAAAATGGTTAAAGTGATGGAAATTGGGCAAACAGCGAGGGGTATAAGAAGGGCCGGGGTCCAAGACATCAGCAAAAGAGCAGAGCATGACCTTTTTGGCGCTGATCTTTATTGTTGGAAAGAGCCTTTTGGTGCTGATCTTTATGCCCAGAGACCCCCATTCAGTCCAGAGTATTACTGCGACATCAATAGCAAAATAATCTCCCGCTGATTTAAACCCATAATTCTTTGGATGAACTAAATGCTTTCTGCTTATGAGTCCGTAGAATTAAAGGTATTCACCCTCTCTATCGAAACCCCTGATGGGCAGCTCCCTCCGGCGCGCGTTCAGGTACCTAACATTCCTATGCGTCTTACCAGCCTAATTCCTCCCATGCAGCAGCTTTGTAATGGTATTGTGGAATTGGCTATTAGACGGGAAGTGCAGAGGGGGGCTAAAGTAAGTTGCCAAAAAGGATGCGGTGTCTGCTGTTGTCAGCTTGTTCCTTTATCCCCACCAGAGGCCTTCTTTTTAGCAGATTATATGCGCAGACTTCCATCAGAGAGAAGAGAGGCATTAGAAAGGCGGTTCGGCGTAATCAAAGAAGCCATGAGCAATAGAGGGCTTATGGAAAAATTGGAGAAGATAGAAGACACAGGAGAGCATAAAGAATTGGGTAGAGAATATTTTCATATGGGCCGGCCCTGTCCATTCTTGGAAGATAACACCTGCACTATTCACTCCATAAGGCCTTTTTCCTGCCGAGAGTATAATGTAACTTCTCCACCAGAATTATGCCGTGATCCCATCAATAATGAAGTAAAGACAGTCAGGATTACCCGGAGTATGATGGTAGCCATGGCCAGATTATCTGCGGAACTATACCAAGTGCCCTTAGTGACTGTTCCTTTGACTTTGTCTCTCGATTGGGCGGAGAAGCATGAAGCTTTTAGCCAGAAAACTTGGCCAGGAGTCTGGCTTTTTAATAAAATGATGGAATTTGCTACCGGGGCCGCTTTGGCTAATCAACCAGGGAGGCCGCATAGCTCGCCGAACAATTTATAATTAAACATCGGCGATCTGCGTAAATATTCGTCCCATAATTAAAATTCCTTCTTATTCTCTCTTAGGGAAGCGAAGGTGAAAGGAGATAGGAAAATGGCGAAATCAATATGGCTAAGTTCTTTGGTGCGAGCAGAGGAGGAGATTAAAAAATTAATCACCCAAATGAAAACTTATGGAATCGAGGTCAATGGTCATTTCTGGGAAGATAATTTAGCTAATATGGCTTGGATGAGTCCCCGAGAGGAATTAATAAAACCAGAAGTCGCTCTATGGTTAATCTTGGCCGATGAGCAAAGTCTGACTACGCCCACAATTCGCTATGGCCTTTCCCTTTTGGCTATTACTGTCCAGGCTAATAGAGGCCTTTCTTTTCCCATCATTGTTCTATTAACGGAAGGAACTCCTCCTGCGGCAGCAGATCTACCTACTTCTTTAAAGAGTGTGGAATTTTTATCTCTCGCAGATACCGCCCTTCCAGCCAAGTTAGTAGCGAAAGTTCATGCTCCTTCCCCACCTATTTCTTCAGAATACCGCCTTGATGTTTATGGAAATGCCCAAATTGGGCAATGGTTTGAAATTGGGCCGACCCAGGCAACCTGGTCCGGAGCCATGTTTGGCATCTCCGTGGGGGAGATAACTTTTCATGCCGTGGGTCACAAAGGATTTCTCCCGGAACGGGCCGTGCTTAACTATCCCTTAAAAGGGATCAAATTAAATTTAGGAGAAAAAGAATTTGTAGCCTGGGCCGTCCAAAATGAGATAAATTCCCAAAGTTCTTATTTTGTAAAAGTTAAGGGGTTTCCAGATGCCATCCTCTTTGGCCCTTATGCTCAAGGAGAAGAAACAGAAGTCTACGTGGTGAGAATTAAATAATTTTTAAAATTATTCTCTCACCTTGACTCCCGTTAAATCTTCCCATTGTGTGATGACGACGGGATAATATTTTTTACTTTTCCCAGCAGCCCGAGCACTTTCGTAAACCTGCATGGCCAGAGATGTGAAGGGCAGGGGAACGTGGAGGCCTTTAGCCGTTTCCAGAGCCAAACCTAAGTCTTTCATCATATAATCAACAGAAAAACGACCTTCAGGGAAGAGACCTTTGAGGACGGATTGCCCAATTTGATTTTGCCGGGCAAAGCTTCCCGCTGAACCGGCGCCTAAGGCTTCAAAAAGTACTTCACCCACATGGAAAATATCTGGGCCCATGGCTTTTAATATATCGAGGCATTCTTCATAAACTTTTTTTTTACCACCGACAAATATACTTAAAGTTCCGGCTACGGCCGCGGGAACCCCTCTGGCGACGGGGGCATCGAGCATATGCCCCCCTCTCTCTTCTAATTTAGCGGCCACTTCCCTGCTGGTTAAAGGATCGATGGTGCTCATTTCAATCAGGGTGGATCCAGGTTTTAAGCCGGCCATTATCCCCTGCTCCCCCATGACGGCTGTGCGCACTTCCGCAGGTCCAGGAAGGATGGTACAATATCATATACTGTGAGGGCAAATCCTTTTTTAAGCAGATTCAAAGCCATTGGTTTGCCCATTGCTCCCAGACCAATAAATCCGATTGTTTTGGACATAAATTGCTCCTTTTCTCCCTTTTCCTTCCTTTAATTTATTTTCGTTCTTGCTGGCCAGTGGCCTTGACTTGATTAAAATAGTGGATCAGTTCTTTAGCCAGCTTGGGCGAATGTAGCAGAATAGAGACTTCGTTATTATTAGTTAACGCATAGAAGGTCCAGTTGGTACTTCCCAGCAAAATAATTTGTTCATCCACTACCAGGCATTTGGCGTGCATTGTTTTGAGAGGCGAGTCGTAGATAACTTCTACGCCGCCAGCGGCTAAAATTTTTCCGGTTTGCTGATTTCTAACTGTGGTGCGATCTCGGCTCTCTTTGACTTCCAAAATAACCTCAACTTTTAGGCCCCGTTGGCGCGCGGCAATTAATTCCTTGATGAGCAAGTTGGAAGGAGTTTGCGGATGTTTTTCATAAAAGGCCATTTCGAACATCATCACCCGAATAGAAGATTTCGCTTCCTGAATAATCTTTCGAGCAAGGGGAAAATAATTAGTATCGGTTATCAATTGGGCGTCTCGCGGAGAGGCCCCTGGCGATATTGCCGGAATTAAAATTAGCCCAAGAAAGAAGAAAAGAAAAAATTTGCCTGGTAAATAAGGATTATTATTTTTCTTCATGAACTTCTCCTTCAAATTAACTTGTCCTTCTTTTGATAATTCTTTCATCTTCCTCTTATAATCCCTCCTACCTCCCTTTAGAAAAGGGAGGATTGAAAGATAGAAACGCTGGCCCAACTGCGGAGCAGAAGGTCAAGAACCTACCTCCCTTTAGAAAAAGGAGGAATGAAAGATAGGGGAGGAGGTTAAGATTATAAAATATTTGACATATCCTTAACCATGTGTTAAGTATGAGAAAAAATTAAAAAATCAAAAAGCAAGCAGGGAGGCAAATATGGAGCAGCCACGGAAGAGCCTCGATAATCAGCAGTTCTTGAAACTTCGGCAATCAACGGAAAAAATCGCCCAGGCTTTGAATAAAAGGCTTACTGGACATTTGGAGATCCTGCGTCCCCTTTTCTTACCCAAACTCTTGCTCGGCGCCTACATAAAGACGGCGACTCCCGAAGACATTCCTGGATCAGATAAAGCCTTTGCCAGCTTGCAAGAGAAATACTCGGCTATTTGTGAAAATCCCTTTGGCTTGCCTAAAAAGCTCCCCCATCCTTTGCCGCCTATTTCTTCTCAATTAGAGGCAACTCCTTTTGAATATGCCCTTTACTTTGAAAATACCAAAGATAAACCAATTAGGGTGACATCCCCCACGAAATGGATAATTTCCTATGGAGGAGGCTGCCCTTTAAATCGTCTGCGGGCCATGGTGGCCGGTATTGAACCTCGTCAGATAGAAGATATGCGGCAAGCTATAATTAATCACCTTACCTTGGGACTTTTCTTCCAAAATTACCCTGCCCTTGGTCAATTGATCTCCGACCTCCGCTACGAAGTGGAGATAAAAAAACTTGCTGATCTTGGAGACTTACCTGTAGTTGTCTTTAAAGCTCCGGTGCAGACTTTTCTACCGCCTGACGAGTTCATCCTGCAGATTACCCAATTATCGGGTATTGCCGCTTTCCAGGAAATAATTGACTTAGAAGCTTTGGAATCCATTCCAGACCCGTATAAAGAAATGCTACAAAAGTTGGTAAGTTGATATAAATTTACCAGTCTAATTTAAGTTCAATCTTTTCCCCTGAAGGTAGAAGCTGACGGGAAGGTTCTATTTCTATCTTAACCTCAGCAGGTTTTCCGGGCTTTGGTTGGGCAACTGAAATTTCCATTCCTTGGGGGGTTAAGTCACTAATCCTGGTGAAGAAAAAAGCGAGGTTTTCTTTTAACTTTTGTTCCAGTTGGGCAAGAGGGATTTCTTGGCCGTAATTTTCCTTAAGCCAAAGAATGAATTGGGTGACTTTGGTTAACAGCAATTGGTAAGCAAAGGACCCCCCAGCTATCGTCGTCTCTCGAGGGCAGAAAGCCATATCTTTATTGGCCATGGAAACTAAAGGAACTATCCCCGCCCGAATAAATTGGTCAATCCGGTCTTCGGAGAAAAGAACTTCCGTGGGATAGGTTTTATTTCCTTCCCGAAGAGGCAAAGGTAAATTCTCCACAAAAATATTCTTCCAATCTGTTATCCGGGTCGGCCAGCCATATTTTTGCAGGCTTTGATTGATAAGGATGCCCATAGCCCAAACTGGGCTTAACCAGAGTTCTTGGCTTTCTTCAAAATAAACTTGTTTGGGTCTATTTTCGGCGCCATAAGGGTAGCGGCCCAAGAAGCAGTTGCAGGTAATGGCTAACCATCGAGCAGCCGGAGTTCTTTTCAACTGCCGCCATTTAGCGTAGGCGGCCTCTTCCAAGAAATGGGGAAGAAAGGGAAGCCTCGTAATTTCGCTCCAGCTTTCTAAGTAAAAAAATTGGGGTTTGATCCAACAAACCACCGGGACGAGCAGGGTCTCGGCCAGGGAAGCGACTTTTTGTAAATTTTCCATACTGACCTGGGAATTATCAAAAGGCAAATCCAAAATGATTAAAGAAGGAAGCTCAGTTATGAGGAAGGGAAGAAGATGATCCAAATTTTCCTGGAGATTCTTGGCCGAAATAGGGTAGATGTTTAATTCCCCTTTGTGATTTTTTTTCATAGAGTTGCTTAAATATTTAAATCCTAACCAAGTTGCTTCGGCCTGCCGAAATGCCTGGTCTTTAAAAATAGATTTTAAAATTTGCTGGAGCTGCCATTCTAAAGAAGATAATACATCAATGTAGGCACCAGTTAAATTTTTCTCTTCTTCCGGTAAAGCTACCATCTTTAATAAATCGTCGATTTTGGAAGTTGTATCTTTTTTCTTTGGGGACGCGGCAGGAGGGTATTTGAATTCGTCAGGGAGTTCTGGCCAGTTAGCTAATTTAGCCGCCACTTCCTCCTCCGCTAATCCTTTATCCCTGGCCTCTTTGAGAAATTCTCTTGCTTCCCCAAGAGTCTTTAGAAAGGGAAGAGTTTGGACTAAGGAGTCAGGGTGAAAATCTTTGCTTTTCTGGGGACGAATATTAACCCCCCCAGCCGGATGCAATTCTTTGGGCAAAGGCACATAAAAAGAAGGATTTAATTGGCGGAATATATCGTCCGGATTTTCCATGTTGACTTGGAGGGGTCGGTCAGGAAATGAGCTTTCCATTCCGGAAAGAAAGGGAGCCAGGATTAAAATCTTATAAGGGAAAGAAGGGATTTCCATGATGCCTCCTTACCTTTCTCTCTCCCTGTGGGGAAGAAGAAGAATGGGGGATGCGCAAGTTAGCTAAAAATTAAAAATCTTCTTAAAGAAAGACGAACTCTTGGGGGAAGGTTTATCTCCTGGTTTTTCTGGTGGAGATTCCTCTTTCCCCGAACTGGGAGTGCGGGGAGGAGTTTCTATAGATGGCTCCATGGCTTCCACCAGACGGCCTTCCCCAATAAACCGAAAAGCAGGCCCCTCAGGACTCAACGAAAGATCGTCATTTAATTTTAGCGGGGCTTGAATAGAAACTGGCTGGCGGTTAATGCGCAGTAAACCTTTTCCTGTAAGATCTTTAATCCAGTATTGTCCTTGAGTGAAGAATATTTGGGCGTGTTGATCGAGGACAGCGGGATGTTCAATCTTGAAATCGCACCGTGGATTCTTACCGATAGTAATAGGTAATTGCTTAAATGACCGCAAAGTAGGTCCATATTGGATGACCAGATTGGCTTTTACCGGTTGGACGAATATCTCTTCCTGACGCGGAATATCAGGTGGAGTATACCTGGGTTTAACTTCTGGGGTTCGAGGAAGAGGCTCTGGCCGTCCTTCTCTCCGCGGAGGTGGAGGCGGTGGGGGAGGTGGGGGTGGCGGGGCCACTTTAATTTCGGGCATTTCCGCGGGCATTTCTTTGACCTGAGTTAAAAAGCTTACTTTCGGACCCCCTTCTTCGGCAAAGGTTAATACATCACCATTTTTAAGGTAGGTTTCGGTTATTCTTTTACCGTTAACGTATGTGCCATTGGTACTATGGTCGACCAACTTAAATTGGTTGCCTTCGCGGATAATTTCAGCGTGTTTCCGCGAAATGGTCGTCAAGTCTGCCGGAAAACGAAGGTGGCAAGAAGGATGCCGCCCAATAGTAATTACGGGGTCGACAAATTCTTGAATTTCCCCTTTCATGGGGCCAAGGATGTGAATTAACTGGACCACAATTACGGGGGGCTGCTTCATATTTTTATATTATACGCCCCCTAATTTTTTGGTCAAGAAAAATTAAAGTTTTCATTTTCTCCAATTTTTTTTATAATAACTTATGCTACGCCTTAAGTCTTACGGCCGGTCAGATGTAGGTTTGAAGCGCTCAAATAATGAAGACGCTTTCATAATTAAACCCGAATTGGCCTTATGGGCCTTAGCAGATGGCATGGGCGGAGCAGCAGCCGGCGAGATTGCCAGCCAGATCTTTGTCGAAACTGCCTTAGCCGTTTTTGCTGCTAAGCGGGGTGACTCCGAAGAAGAAATTATCAAATTAATTCAAAAGACTTTCCTGGAAGCCAACGCTAAAATTCTTAAACATGTACAAGAACAACCGGCGCATAAAGGAATGGGCTGCACAGCCGAGTTGCTTACTTTTTATGGCCAAAATTTTCTTTTGGGACATGTGGGGGATAGTCGCACCTATTTATTAAGGCAGGGCAAGTTAAAGCAGTTAACCAAAGACCACTCCTTGGTCCAGGAGCAGATTGACCAAGGCCTTTTAAAGCCGGAAGAAGCTAAGAAGCATAATTTGCGCCATGTAATCATTCGCGCCGTAGGCGTGGAAGACGACTTAGCTATTGATTTAATTAAAGGAAGAGTTTTTCCGGACGATATTTTTATTATCTGTTCCGACGGGCTAAGTGATCTCGTGGAAGATAAGCTAATTCAGGATACTTTAGGCCACTCTTTGATTGGTCTGGAACAAAAAGGAGAAAAATTAATTTCTTTGGCGAAAGCAGCCGGCGGGCATGATAATATTACCGTAATTTTATGCCAAGTAGAAGCCGCTGATTAAAGTTTTCTCTTACCTGTCTCTCTTTCCAGCGGAGAGCGGCCAGGTGGGGGTAATTAAATTTAATGAGAATTTTTAAAATGCCAAAGCTAAAATACTGGGTGGCTTCAATAATAAAAAGCGGTAGCCTAATGCTCTTATTACTTTGCCCTACTCTAAGCAGGGCAGAAGAGGCTAAATTATTTCCTTTTCCTCTGGTAGAAGCGGAAAAAGCAATTTCTGATTGGTTAAGAAATCGGGGCTTTCAAGTTTCCAGCTCTCCTGCTGAAAGTAGTCTGATTCAAATAAAAGCTATAAAAAATAAAGAAAAATGGGAAGTTTTTTGCCAATCTTATTCTCCCTTAGCTTCGCTAATTAAGGTTCAATTGGAAAAGGCCCACCCGGTTGATCAAAAAGACCTCCAGGAATTCTGGCTCTTCTTAGAAAATTATGGGCGAGGTGCCTATACAGATTCTCGAAAACAGACAACTTATCCCCAAAGTATCTTTTCTATTTTGAGTGCCGCCGTGGTTTGTATTGAAGGTCATACAGGAGAGGTTCCTCTCCAATTTTCGGGTTTTTTGATAAACGAGAAAGGCACGATCATTTCCACGGCTCATGACCTGGAGAAAATAAAAGGACTAAAAATAATTTTAAAGAATAAAAATGAACTCCCCGGGTCGCTGATCCGGAAGGATGGTCAACGGGACTTGTCCCTCATTAAAGTTAACGGCCAATTTAAGAATTATATCCTCTGGCAAGAAGGTAGGAAGACTCTTCTGCTGGGTGAAAAGGTATATATGCTTAGCTGCGCTAACCGGGATGCCGGAGAGTTTATTGCGGGGGTAGTGGAGGAAGCTCTCCAGCAAAAGAACAAACTTCCCTTATGGCGAGTAGATATGGAAACTTTGCCCGGCTCCAGCGGCAGTCCCGTTTTCGATCGCTATGGGAATTTAATCGGTATCGTCAAAGGAAGACTAAAGGGAACAGACCATGTGGGCTTTTTAATTCCTTTGACAACGTTATATGAATTCCTCAAAGAATCTTCTTTTAAATAAGGAAGGCGAAGGCAAAAATTAACATGAAATATGGCCGCTACGAAATTATAAAAGAATTGGGTCGAGGAGCCATGGGGCTGGTTTATCAAGCGCACGATCCGGAAATCGATCGTCTGATTGCCTTAAAAGTTTTGCGCGAGGACCGCTTAACCAGTGCCGCCTTTGTGCAAAGGTTTCTGAAAGAAGCCCGGGCCATAGGCCGCCTTTCCCATCCCCGAATTGTAACAGTATATGATGTAGGCCAAGATCATGGCACCATTTACATTGCCATGGAGTTGCTCCAGGGAGAACCTTTAAATGCGCTCCTGGAAAAGAAGAAATTCAGCCCAGAGGAGATTACTAACTTAGGAATCCAAGTGGCCGAGACCCTTGATTACGCCCACCAAAAAGGGATCGTGCACCGCGACATTAAACCAAGCAATATCTTAGTTCAGCCCGATGGCCAGATCAAAATTACTGATTTTGGTATTGCCCATATTGAAGATCCAGAGGCCTCCATCCAGACGCAAGCTGGGGAAATCTTGGGAACACCAGCATATATGTCTCCAGAACAAGTTAGGGGCCAGCCGGCTGATGGACGGTCGGATCTCTTTTCTTTGGGCATAATTCTTTATGAATTAAGCACGGGGAGAAGGCCTTTTGGAGGGCCTAATTTGGCAGCTATATTCCAGTCGATTACGCAGGATCATCCTGCCTCACCGGCTGAACTTAACCCGGCTATTCCGAAGAGCTTGTCCCATGTGATTATGAGGTGTCTGGAGAAAAATCCGGCTTCCCGTTATCTAACGGGGAAAGAGTTAGCGGAAGCTTTAAGAGGAGCGCCGGGAGCCCCCAAACGGCCAGAATTAGCAGAAGAATTTAAAAGGCCGCGCCATTTTTTATGGTATGGGATCATAGCCATTATTATTTTGGGAGGGGGATTATCTTATTATTTATTCAAGCCAGCGGTGGTTAAAGAGCCGGTAGCCGTTAAAGCAGGGGTAAAAGAGGCCGCCACCCCCAAAGAAGCTACCGTAGAAAAAATTAAAACAGGATTTCTGAGACTTGATAGTAACCCCATGGAGGCGCAGATTTTTATAGATGGAGTTTTTAAAGGAAAAACTCCGGCCAGGTTAGAAATCCCGGCCGGAACCCACGAAGTGCGCTTAGTCCTTCCTAACTATTATGACTGGGAAGCGCAGGTTAAGTTAAAAGAGGAAGAAGAGGCCCCGTTAATGGTGAATTTGATTCCTTTAACTGAAAAAAAATGAGGCTTAAAGGAGGAGCCGATGAAAAAGAAATTTGCCTATTTATTTATCTCTATGTTTATTTGGGGTTGGCTAATTCTTGATTTAGGCTATGCGCAGATTGCTCCGGGCCAGCAGGCCCCCATCTTCTCGTTATTGGACTTGAAAGGCAAAAGTCATGATCTCGCTCAAATGAAGACGAGTCCCATGATCATCCTTTATTTTTTTGACCCAGACTCCCGGCCTAGCCAAGAAGGTTTGTTGAGTTTAAATCAATTGGCCCAAAAATATAAGGAGGCTCAATTAATAGTCTGGGCGGTTACGGCTTCTCCTCCTGAAAAAGCTATGCAGTTTGCCAACAAAGCTAATTTGGTCCTTCCCGTCCTCTTAGATAAAGGAAAAGTGAGTCAGCTTTACCAAGCTCAAGTAATATTGCCTACGGTTTGTGTGGTTGGCCCAGGGCTAAAAGTCTTAGACTATTTCCAGGGTGGCGGGAAGACTACCGAAATTATGTTGGTACGCCTAGCCGAAAGAAAGCTCCAGCAGAAACAGACCATGATGGCCAGAGCAATCTCCCAAGAAGTAGTTAAGAAAAATCCCCAAAACGTTAAAGCCAAGACTGTGAAAGCTTATGCGGCTTTAAAAGAAGCAAAATTGCAAGAAGCCGAAGAAGATTTTAAAGAACTAACTCAAACAGGAAAAGAAGGCGAGGTCTTGGGGAAAGAAGGGTTAGCAGTCGTCTATGCCAAGAAAGGCCAAGCTGATCAGGCTTTAAAGCTGGCTCAAGAAGTGGAAGCACAAGATCCGCAGAGGTCTTTTGTGCACGTAATCAAAGGCGACCTCCTTTATGCCCAAGATAAAAAGAAAGAAGCAGAAGCAGAATACCAACTGGCTCTGCGCAAACAGAAAGCTGAGCCATACCAAGAAGGCTTGCGGTATAACCAGATGGGCAGATATTATGCCAGCATAGGACAATTTGAAAAAGCGCGGGAATTTTACGATCGAGCAATAACCATTGATCCTTATTACATCGAAGGGACGACCAACAAAGGCATCACTTATGAAAAAGAAGGGAAATGGGACAAAGCCTTAGAGGCTTATCGGCAGACGTTGGCCCTGGATAAAAAGGATACCTTCGCCGTGGTCTTAGCCAAAAAGGCCCAGGAGATGCTCGAAATTCAGAAAGATACGGAGAGAAAGAAACGTCTGGACCAATTGGTAAAAGATTTAGCCGCCCGGTACCGAAGTCAGGTAGAGGCTAAGCCAAAGGTAGAAGATACGTGGACTTCTCCGCCCATGATTCTTTCCTTTGTTGATTTTCAAGAGAAGGGGGGGTTGGCGGAGAGAGATGGTTTTTCTTCCGTGCTGCTGAGCCAGTTGACCGAACATCTCAACAATTCCGGTAGAGTGCGGGTGGTGGAAAGGGTGCTCATCGAGAGACTTTTAGAAGAACTAAATTTAGGGTCTTCGGAATTGGCTAATCCCGAGACTTCCTTAAAACTTGGCCGAGTCTTAGCGGCTAAACTCATCGGTACCGGTTCCCTATACTATCTTCCCCAAGGAACTTTACTAAATCTTAGATTGATAGATACGGAAACATCGGCCATCCCCCAAGTATTGACCAGGCAATTAGCTTCCCAAACTACTTTGGAGAAGGATCTCTTCCAATTAAACCGCGAAATATTGAAAACAGTTATTTTGAAATACCCCCTTCGGGGTTATTTAGCCAAGGTATCTGGAGAGGAAGTTATCGTTAACATCGGGGCGAAACAGGGAGTGGTTTCAGGAACTAAGTTTGATGTCTTGGAGGAAGGAGAGAGTTTAACTTATAGAGGAAAAGTTTTACAGGCTGCTCCTAAGGTTATTGGCCAAATAGAAATTGTCCGGGTGGAGCCTGATATGGCCGTGGGCAAAATTATAAAAAAGGAAAAGCCCCTCCAGGTTGATGCTAAAGTTCAAGAAAGAATAGAAGAAGCGGCCTTAAGATAAAAAATGATTTATCGAGGTTTTTTAAGCAAATTAATTTGGGCAACTATCCTTTTGGCTTGGGCTTGTGCTACTTCTCCTCCCAAAGAGAAAGAATTAACGCTGGCCGTTTGGGATTTGGATAATTTAAGCCCCGGTTCAGTCGCCTTGCCCAATTTAGGTGAACTTCTCACGGCTCAGATCATTGCATCCCTAAAAAAGAAGGGGCAATATACGATCGTCGAACGAGAACGGTTACTCTTAGTCCTCGAAGAACAGCGGCTGGGGACTACATCTCTGGTAGATGAAAGTACCCGTCTTAAACTGGGGCGGCTTTTAGGGGCTAGGCGGATGGTCTTTGGCGGTTATCAGGTCATCGGCGAACAGATGCGCCTTGATCTGCGTCTCTTAGATGTGGAAAGCGGAAAGATTTTGAAAGCGGTGCAAAAAACTGCGACCGCCGCAGATTTTCAGGGATGGCTGGAGGCAGCTAAAAAAGCGGCCGAGGAGCTTTAAAACAAGCCGGTGATAAAGGCCCCTAAAGAGAAGCCGCGGTAGGTCCGCCCACTTTTATATTCCGGATATTGACTGTCTTCCTCATGCATAACAAACCCTTTGAGCAGGATATCCGCAGTGAAATGAGCTCCTAAGGTTGTTGTTGCTCCTAACCCCAAAGAAAGCTTCTCTTTTTTACCTATATAGCGCGCAGAGCTTTGGGGGTAGTCGTTTTCGGTGATGAGCAATCCCTGCAGGCCTGTTTTTAAGGTGGTTTTAGGCGTAATCAGATAATGCAGATAAAGATCACCACGCCATTCTAAACCATGGCTATTTTTTTCTTCCGTGACTAATCCGCCTTGGCTATCTTGAAATTTGCTTTTATTACGGTAGATACTCCGGAGGACGAATCCCGTCTGCCATTTTTGCGGGTGATAATGAATGCCCCAGCCAAGAAGATAAAGGTCTCCCTCTTGATATTGATCAGCTCCTGCTAATTTATCTTTGTCATACCAGGCATAATTTCCGAATAGGCGCGTAAAACAAGTGCGGCTGAAATCATAACGGACTTCCGCACTCAGCGTGAATATATCGCCTGGATCATAGTTTCTGGAGTCGGTACTGTAATCATATTTTCCTCGCCAAGCATAGCCCGCACTTAGGCCGACTACAAAATTGCCTAACTCCTTGGCTAAGGTTAAAGTGGGGTTAAAATTATATCCTTCACCAAAGCGGTTAATAGAGATTAATTCTTCATCCATCATCAACACCAAATCTTTAATCGCCAAAGCAGTTTTACCAGTGGGTAAATTAACGTCCAAACCTATGAGCATATCAACTGGAAGTTTTTCCAAAACTTCATAAGAGAGATTTAATTTTGTATCTAAGGGAGCACTTAGAGAACGACTTTCGCCCGCAGCAGGATCATAGAAAGTATAAGCGTAGCCAGCTAAAATCTGGAAATAAAAAGGCTGATATTGAGCCTGCAGTTTTAAGGGGACATAAAGTTGGTAGCCTCGGGCTTTCGTAGTGTCGTCCCACCAGTCCAGATTAACTCCTGTTGAACCACCAAATTCAGCAGCCCAACAGGGAAGTCCGTTAAAAAATATAAAAGTTAAAACTAAGCTAATAACTTTTTTCATAGGCCATCCTTTCGTTTGTCCTTCAGCCTTCGCTTCTCCCCAGCAGGGAGAGGATGGGGTGAGGCAATTCACCTAAGCCTTCATGGGCAATTTGTTGGCGGCGGCGCATTACAATGATCCAAATCCCATGCACAAGCTACATTGTTATCCTCATTTGTTTCCAGAATAGTATTTTGAGGGTCGACTATTATTTTGTAATCATTGATCATATAAACGGGATACGAGGCTCGAATACTTTGGGAGACAGAACCACCTGCAGGAATGCTCGGGACAGTTAAACTTTCGCAAGTAGAAATGCCGTACCAATCTGCGTAAAGTACATAAACCAAGACATTATCAGCCGCTACGTTGCCGCTGTTGTTAATTTGGAAGCTTAGAACAGTTGCATCATTTTCAATTACAGCATCGCTGGGGAAGAGGTCTACATATTCTATAACCGGAGGAGCAGTTGATTCCAATATTATGCGCACAGTTACCGCGCTACCAGTAAGATTTATGGTAGTCTCTCCTCTATAAATTACATTTCCTCGGGCATCTAAGGCCTCCACCACTATTAGTCTATTTTGCCCATTGGGGATCTCAAAGGTTTCCGAGATTACCGTTCTTCCGGCCACCTCGATAACTTTTTGAATGGTAACCATATCTGGAGCGCTGATAGTGAAGCGGATACTCACCACTTCTGCAGGTATAGTTGCCGTTTCTTTAAAAATTCCGGATTTTTCTTTGGAGATTGCTGATCTTTCTCCTAAGTTAATCGTCACTTTAGTCGTGCCGGAAGAAGATGAGTCCCCGCTTCCACCACAGGAAATATAAATTATGGCCAGTCCCAGAATACTCCATAAAATTAATAATTTTTTCATAGGACTCCTCTGCTTTAAATTATTTATGGAAAATAAATATCAATCTTTACCGGAGCAGGTACCTGCTGGGGAGTACGAGTCCTTCTGGTGATCTCATCTTGAGTTAACTGGTCAGTCGTGGAAGTCCTTTCGCGCAAAGTGCGGAGCATCTCTTGGCTCCTTTTGGTAACTTTAATGAGACCGAGATTTTTCAATTCTTGCAAAGCTCCCCGAGCAATACAAATTTGCGGATCTTCTTGCAGGGCTTTTTCATAGTGGCTAGCCGCTTTCTCGTATTCTCCCCGGTCACTTGCTTCGATCCCCCTCACTAATTCTCCGAAAGCTTTAATATTGGCCGTACATAGCCTGCGCATCGCTCTTTCTTCTTCTGGAGAAACTTCAATCTTCAATAGCTTTATTATTTCAAAAAGTAATTCTTTTTCGAGACGAAAGAGGTCAGCTAACTTTCCTTCTCTTAGAGGTTCTCCCAATACTTGCCCCTTAGGGACATCTAAGGGATTAGCTTGAATCTTGAGTCTTTCTTCAATTGCCGGCAAAATATTTCCGCCCACCAGCCAGCGGGCCCCTAATAATCGGCCGACGCGGGGAGCAGTGCCTTCATCCACCAGACCTGAGGCTCCCAGGCCCATCTCTTCTACTAAAGCCTGCAGCTTCACCCTTTCTATTACTTGCAGGCCTTTTACTTGGGAAAGGTCAGTAATGAGCATAAGGGTCAATCCCTTACGCAAAGGATCAAGAGCAGAATTTCCAGACTTATTTTGAAAGTAAAGAACAGCGAGAGTATTTGGGGCTGTTATAGCCGCGAGAGCTTTTTCCTCAGCCAAGGCTTTTTGGGCCCATAACTTAGTTTCCTTAGTAACTACCTCTCCTGGCCAACCTGAAGAACTGGACAGAAAAGTAATTAAAAAAGCTAATAGAAAATACAAAACCATTTTTCTTTTCATCTCAGCACCATAATTTTTATGATTTTATAAAACAACAAAAATATAAATTTTCCCTCGATAATTGTCAAATGGTTTTTTAGCTGACCGTCGATTGCTTTTTGGAGATTTTGCCTTCTGCGTTCTCTGCGGTGAATCATAACCCTACCTTCCCTCCCCTTATCTTAAGGGGAGGAAAGGAGGGGTTACCTCTTTTTGAAGAAGAGGGAAGGGGATTTTAATGAAAGGAAAATATTTTTAGCCTACTTTTTAAAAAAAGAATGCGTTATGATGCAAAAAATGGCTTATTCTAAAAAGAGAAAAAGTTGGTTAGAAATTAGATTGGAAATTCCGCGTTCCTATACGGAACTCGTCTCCACATTTTTATTTTCCCAAGGCAGCCCAGGTTTAATTCAGGAGAAAATTGGAAAGAACAAGGAAAGGTTCATAGCCTATTTTTCTCAAGAAAAGACTTTTCAGCAAAAAGAAAATGAAATTCGTTCTTTCTTGATGGACCTGGGCGGGTGTGCTTCTTATAATTTGGAAACAAGGATCATTCCCGAACAAAACTGGGGCGAATCCTGGAAGTCCAATTTTAAACCCCTTAAAGTTAGTTCTCGTTTGGTAGTTAAACCCCCTTGGGAGAAATATAGGAAGCATAAAGGGGAAATAGTCTTGCAAATAAACCCGGGTATGGCTTTTGGGACAGGGACTCATCAAACTACCCAGATATGCCTCAAATTTTTAGATAAATTAATGCCCCAATTTTCTCGACGCCCTGATGTTCTCGATGTGGGAACCGGCTCTGGAATTTTAGCTATTGCTGCTTTAAAATTAGGGGCTAAAAAAATTCAAGCTATAGATATTGATCGCTCAGCTTTGGAAGCTGCCAAAGAAAATGCCAAATTAAATAAAATTCATCGAGGAATTATTTTTCGTCTTGCTTCTCCAGAGCAAGTGGGGGGTAAATTCGATTTAGTGGTAGCCAACCTTTTACCTCAGGAGCTTATGGCTGTGAAAGATAGTCTGGCCGCCAGAGTTAAATCTCAGGGCACTTTGATCATTTCAGGGTTTTTGCAGAAACAAAAAAAGGAAATTTATGGAGCTTTTGCTCCCTTAGGTTTTCACCTAAGACAAGAAAAAGAATTAAATGGTTGGGCTGGGTTTGTTTTTAAAAAGGATGAATAATAATGAGCCATCGTCGTTTTTTCCTTAGAAAAGAATTCATAAAGGGCGAGCAGGCCATCTTGACGGATAAAGAGGAAATCCGCCACCTTTGGCAAGTAAGGCGACTTAAACCAGGCGACCAGGTAACGATTTTTGATGGGGAAGGCCATGAATATGAGGCATTAATTAGGCAAATAAAGCATGGTGAAGTTATTTTCCAAATCCAATCTGCTACTCCCGTATCTTCTAAGGAATCCCCGCTGCCGATCATCTTGGGCATAGGGGTGCTTAAAGGATCAAAATTTGACTGGCTAATCCAGAAAATAACAGAATTGGGAGTAGCCGAGATAGTCCCTTTTTATGGTCAACGCTCTGTGCCTAATTGGGAGGATGCAAAAATAATTACTAAAAAGAATCGTTGGGAAAAGATTGCCACGGCGGCGGCCAAGCAATGCCAGCGCCCAAAGATTCCCCAAATCCATCCGCCTTGTTCTTTTCAGGAAGCTCTCCAAAAGATTTCCGGAGATATTTTAAGAATATTTGTTTGGGAAAAAGAAGCAGAGAGGACCTTAGCTCAAATTACCCATGCGGCATATCCGGGTATTTATGCCCTGGTAGGACCCGAAGGGGGATTTTCCGATGAAGAAGCGGCCCAGGCCCAAGAAGCGGGTTTTAAACCCGTCCATCTTGGGCCAAGAATCTTACGCTCGGAAACAGCAGGAATGGTAATCGTCGCCTTGCTCCAATTTCTTTTTGGCGACTTAAGTAGGAAATAAATTCCTCTTGCTTAATAATTTACTCCTTTCTATAATTTCTTAAGTTAATCGAGGTGAGATGATTATGAAGTGTAAACGTTGTCGGGCGCAAGTTCCCGACGAAGTAGATATTTGCCCGTATTGTAATGAAGATCTTTCTTCTCTGCGGGAGTTGCTCAAGAGCTTTTATGAAGAAGAGGTTTTTGTTTCTGAAGAAGAAAAATCAGCAAAAAGTTCCGAGCAAGGAGAAGTTCCCGTTATTAATCCCCTTATTAATAAAGAGGAAGAAATATTAGAAAAAGAAAAATTAATCGAAAAATTAGCCCAGCCTGAAGAAGAGAAAGAAGAGGTGAAACGGCCGGTTAGTTTGAAAGTGAGCAAACCTGCTGGTTTTTGGCTGCGCCTCATGGCTTTTGCTATAGACGATGCGATCATATTTTTTGCTTTTATAATTTTTGTGGTTATTGGAATGATTGCTGTGGAAATGATGCCTGGAGAAATAAGAGAAATTCCTTTATTGCGCCTTTTGGGGATAATTTTGCCCGCCCTTTGCCCTTTGGGCTGTCTTTTAGCTATAAGCTATTTTACATTTTTTCATCTGGTCTGGGGGCAAACCATCGGCAAGATGATCTTTGGCTTACGAGTAGCCCAAACCGATGGCCGTCCGCTGAGCACAGGTCGTGCCTTGCTCCGCGCTGTTGCTTATTTTGTTTCAGCCTTCCCTTTAGGTTTAGGATTTTTATGGGTCGGCTTTTCTTCTAAGAAGCGCTCCTGGCATGATTGGATCGCGGGCACTGTAGTGCAGAAAGAGTGATAAAAAAGTCTTGACTAAAAATAGGGGGGCATTATAATAAAATTTATAAGGGGCCGAGATAGCTCAGTCGGTAGAGCAGCGGACTGAAAATCCGCGTGTCCCCAGTTCGATTCTGGGTCTCGGCACCAAAGATTTTAAGGGGTTAGTTATTTTAGCTAACCCCTTAATTTTTTCCAGTTGCGGTTTATCCCGTTCCACCTCGTAGGTGGAAAATGGATGGGCGATGGCCCGTTCCACCTACGAGGTGGAATTATTGGGGTGACTGAAAAATTCAATCAGAAAGTTCAGTTTTTTTAAGGATTCAATTTTTGGGGTGTGGATCATTTAATCATTTGCTATCCTACAGCGAGTGGCGTTTCCTCCATCTCAGAACGGAGCGTTGCCTTGATCACCATTTGTTACTTACTCTTTACTGATTTCTCTGGTTCTTCTGGCTAAAATAGACTGGCTCAAAAAATGGGGCAGGAATGACTATCTCAATCTAAGAAATGGAATGAAATAAAAACCTGGACGATAACCTAATTCATTTTTGTGCTTTTGGGTTATCTCAAATCACTTGTATCTTCTTTGCCCAAAATTACTTCAGCCTGGCCAACCGCGATACTTGCTTGGAAGTGGACGAGAAAATCCATGCCTAATAAACCGTCAACAAATGCTCCTTGCGGTAAGGTATGAGCCACCACCGGCCATTGTTCTACACGTTGTCCCAAACAATTGAACCACGGGACAGCGATAATCGGGGCAATGATGACCCCATTGGCAGCAACAATGCGTACTTTTTGTAAAGGGTGATGGGTGTCACAGCCGATCGCTTCCACCGCTTCTACGGGCAGCATAGTATAGCTGGCACCCGTATCTAAAAGAAGACGAAGGATTACCACGCTACCGTCAGCTCCACCTATGGCGGCGCGCGAAATCAGCAGGTTTCCCTGCCGGTGTAATTGATAGGGTTTACCTGATTTCACAACACCACCGCCAGATCTTCAGGCACCTCGCCCATATATTCCACGGCCACCTGTTGGCCTCGGATTGCCAAGAGTTTCCGGTAAACCTCATCGCGGTTGGGGGAATGAGCAAGGACCCTCCCTTTAGTCACCCGCATCTCATCGTCCAATTCTGTGTAAGCAATAAGCACCCATTCGCCCGCAAATTCCTTTTTAATTGCCTCCAGACTCATAATCTGATTCATTGTATTCCCCATACTTGGTCTATTTCCCAAATTCACAGCCTTTTAAATAAATTATATCCCTTTTTAAAATAACATGCCAGCTTGTTTTCAATGTGTCCTCAATGTCTTGACGATCAACTGACTAACCAAATCGGTCCAAGGCCTTATTCATCAAGAAATTCTGGGCCAGTTCCATCCAGGTACTTCTCTTTTACGAAGGAATTGACTGAAAAATTAAGTCAGGATTACCAATTCCACCTACGAGGTGGAAAAAATTCGGGGTTTATTCCAATAAGAGATGCTTGATTTCGGCGAGCTTCTCTTGATAATCTATTCGTTCCTCGACGAATTTTTTATAACTTGCTGGCTCTATGTTCAAGTAAGGAGAGAAATCGCAAATTCCTGCTTCTCGAAGGCCAAGAAACTCATGGTATGAAGAATAAGGCCAATCCTCCACCTTCTCCACCAGCTGATCAGAGGAAGGATTTAAATGAATATATCTTGTCAAATGCAGCAACTGTTCATCGCTTTCGATTAATACACTGTTAAACCTGCTCTGCCATAACGGTCCTTTTCGGCCATTTTTAAGGTTAAAATAACGGGTATAACTATTAAGAAGATTTTTCATGAACACTGAGATTCCATTCTCTTTTAACTGGCCCAGAACCATATGCAGATGAGTGGGCATTACACAATAACTTAAGATCTGCACAATTTTTTCTTTGCCATGCAGAGATTCTCCAAAAGAGGAATCTTTGGCTTTCGCTTTTTTATAAGAGGAAAATTTAACATTTGGTTTTTCCAAACTATAAAATTTAATCATTTCCATAATCCTGGAGCAGTCTTCAGCAGAGCGAAAGATTTTATAGCCAGCTATACTTTTTGTGAAAATATGGTATAAGCAGCCTGTTATAAGAGGTTCTTTGCGCATGGTCGCCATATCCACCTACGAAGTGGAAAGAAGTTGGTGAGCTTATTTTTATCAATATTTTTAAATTTTATCAACTAAATTTATTCCGTTCCACCTCGTAGGTGGAAAATAGATGGGCGATGGCCAATTCCACCTACGAAGTGGAATAGGGGAAATTAATTCCACCTACGAGGTGGAAAAAGGAAGGTTAGGCTCGCCCGCGGAGGGTTAAAGTATCGAGGATGGTTTTAAAGAGGATAATGAGGTCAAACCAGAGGGTCAATCCCTAAGAAGGCCCTTCCTGCAGTCCAACGTTTTCGTGCAGATATATTTTTACGAAAGAAACAAACTCGGCAGCTTTATCTAAGAGCGGCTCCACCTGATCTCTCCTCAACTCAAAATATTCCCGATAATCACCGCGTTGCCTTAGTTCAAAAGCCTCAGCCAAGGCCCGCCCCAAAGATTCTGAAAAGATGCCACCCTTTACAAAACGCTTGTTAAAATAAGAAAGCACACCGCTATGCTTTGACGAAGAATATGGTTCATAGATGAGAAGAGCTAAAACAGCATAAAACATTCCATAATAAATACGGTTGGCAACAGACCTCAAACTTTTCCCGCCCTCTAATAGATAACGAGCTTCCTCAAGGCTCTCCTTTGCTTGCTGTAACCTATACAGGGCCAGCAGGTTCTTCTTTTCATCCAACATCATATAGAAATTCCTTCCCTATGGATGACCTTGTATATCGGCGCTTCGGACATCGGCCCCTCTTCCAACTCGTCCTTTCCGAAGACCAGGGCGGAAATAAAAACATCATACGTCAGATTGATTCGATAAATTAGTTCATCAATCTCTGCTACCATCGCCCAATCATACTTGGGAATTTCTATCATGATATCCAGGTCGGAATCTTCGCTTCCCTCGCCCCTCACCTTCGAGCCATAAAGACGGATATCGATAATCGGGTATTTCGCAAACAATTCCTCTCGAAGTTCTTTCAAAGCCTTCTCTTCATTTTCCGCTAATTTCATAAGGAGAATCTCCCTTCCCTAGCATATCCCAGTTAGGGGTGTGGCACCAACCTATCTTAGATCATTTATCCTCCGAACACCACCATCACTCATCCTATTCTTGGGTAAGCGGGTTGGGAATGTCCTTTCCCAGTATGAAAAATGACCTTAAAATGAGCAAGATGTCTTTATCCAACTTCAGGAATTTCTTAAAATATATCAGATTATATGTTAAAGGTCAAATTCGCTATTCCATATATTGAAAGAAACGATTATCTCTTCATCCTATTTTGGGGCCGAATGGTTTCTAAACTTCATTTGGTGCGTACCACCCCTGTTCAACCCTTCCCTTTTTTATCCCTTAATTCCACTCTTCCTCTCCATTTTCTGATCACTCAACCCTTAGGATGGGAAACTCCAAGGAATTAGCCCTGGCTCCAGGGTAGAAACTTTTTAGGAAATGGATTTAAGGAGGGTGATTCGGTTTAAAAAAGGAGGGATTCTATTTACTCATCTCAAAAGGGGTATATTCAGGGACTATCTCTTTTAGCTTCGCTTTGATACCAGAAGCATCTTGCTTTAAAGCAAAATAAGTAAGTTCTTCGATTTTTTGATTAAGCCAACCAAGGTTGTAATTATTCTGTCCTTTTAAGACAAAAATTTTTTCATGGGGGGAAGGAACAATGCCTTCGCCCTCAGTAATTATTTCTTCATGGAGTTTTTCGCCTGGACGCAGACCCACGAATTCAATCTTAATATCCACATCCGGTTCAAATCCTGAAAGCCTAATCAGATCACGAGCCATGTCCACAATCTTAATCGGTGTACCCATATCGAGAATAAAGATTTCTCCGCCTTCGCCAAACGCGCCCGCCTGCAGAATCAATTTAGTTGCTTCTCCAACAGTCATAAAATACCGAGTAATCTCAGGATGAGTTACCGTAACTGGGCCAAATCTTTCAATCTGTTTTTTAAAGAGATGAATCACACTCCCCTCGCTGCCAATTACGTTTCCAAATCTGACCGAGACAAATCTCCTGCCATTAAAATTATTCTCTGGTAAGCCCGCATAACATGAGGTAATTATTTCAGCCACTCGCTTTGTGGCTCCCATAACGCTTACAGGCCTAACCGCCTTATCCGTAGAGATCATAACGAATCGCTCCGCCCCAATCTCTGCGCAGGCCTGAATTACATTCTTTGTTCCGATTACATTATTAAAAACGCCTTCCCAAGGATTAAGTTCCACAATGGGCACATGTTTGAAAGCAGCCGCATGAAATACCACCTGCGGCCTGTAGGTAAAAAATATCTTTTCCAAAAACCCCCGGTTATGAACATCCCCTAAAATCGGAGTTATGGGCACATGAGAAAATTTTTGGCGAAATTCCATTTCAATATGGAATAGATTATTCTCAGTTCTATCAAGGAGAATAAGATTTCGGGGACCAAAAAAAGAAACCTCTCGGCATAGTTGCGACCCAATTGATCCCCCAGCTCCCGTAACGAGCACGACTTTGTCCTTTAAATATTGTCCGATACCTTTTGTATCTATGGTTACCTGCTCCCGACCAAGAAGATCTTCATAAGAAACATCCCGAATCATTTTAAAAGAAACCCGGCCATCAATGAGTTCACCGATACCAGGTGTAGTTTTGACAGTTTGCCCAGTTGCTTCGCAAAGGGCGACAATCCTGCGCATCTGACTAGTGGAAGCTGAAGGAATAGCGATTAATATTTCCTCCACTGCCTTTTTTTGAGAAATTTCTTGGATTTCTGAGGTGTCTCCTAAGATAGGAACGCCATGGATGTTCCGACCTCTCTTTTGGGGATCGTCATCCAAAAATCCCACCACTTCATAATTTAACCTGGGATTATCCATCAGCTCCCGGAGCATCTTTTCCCCAGCATCCCCAGCCCCAATGATAAGCAGCCTCTTTTTTCTACCTTCTCTCTTAGATATTAAATGGGAAAGATTTTTGCTTAAAGGGAAGAGGCCAAAAACCTTTTCATAGAGGATGATCCGGATGGAGAGGCGTACCCCGGCAATAAAGACAAAGGTCAAAAAAGCATCAATAATAAAGACTGACCGGGAAAAGCCTTCAAATCTATAAAGGTAAAGGATTACCAGCACAATAAGAGCACTGGAAGTAATAGTAGGTTTTAAGACTCGCAGGACATCGATAAGTCCTGTGTACCGCCACATCCCTCCATAAAGGCCAAAGAAATAAAAAATGGCAATTTTACAAAGCAAGATGTAAGGAATAGTAGACTTTAGATTTGCCCATTCCTGGTAGGCAATTTTCCACTCAAACCTGAGCAGATAGGCTCCGAGATAAGAGATAGTAATAAACAAACAGTCCAATAGAAGGACCAAATAAAAATTCTTGCTGCGAATCAAGTGGAGCATAATAAGTCTATTTGGCTACAATTCCACCTACGAAGTGGAATAGGGGAAATTAATTCCACCTACGAGGTGGAAAAAGTTCGCAAATTTATTCCGTTCCACCTCGTAGGTGGAAAATGGATGGGCGATGGCCTGTTCCACCTACGAGGTGGAAAAAAGGATGGTTAGGCTCGGCCGCGGAGGGTTAAAGTATCGAGGATGGTTTTAAGGAGGATAATGAGGTCAAACCAGAGGGATTGGTGCTTGATATAATAAAGATCGTACTGGAGCTTAACGAGGGCGTCTTCTTTGGAGGCCCCGTAGCCTTGTTTGACTAAACCCCAGCCAGCCATACCGGGCTTAACGGCATGGCGAATTCGATAAAAAGGAATTTCCTTGGCTAACTCTTCCACAAATTCAGGCCTTTCGGGTCTTGGGCCAACGGCGCTCATCTCTCCTTTAAGGATATTCCAGAATTGGGGAAATTCATCGACATGCGTTTTCCTCAATAAACGGCCAATTCTGGTTACCCGCGGATCATCTTTTTTAGCCCAAACAGGACGATCCTTTTCGGCATCAGGAACCATGGAACGAAATTTATAGGCGCGAAAGCGCTTGCCCCCCAACCCCACTCGTTCCTGAGCATAAAAAATAGGTCCAGGAGATTCTAAATATATGGCAAGGGAAATAAATGGGAAAAAGGGGGCTAAGCAAAGGCAGCCAAGAGAGGCTAAAATAATGTCTGATATCCTCTTTATAAAACGATTAAAAGGTTTGGTTAGAGGATGATCGATGGGCATCGCCACCTGCCAGCTTTCCCCGATGTGCTCCACAGGAACACGACCAGTTAATTCTTCGTAAAGGATAGGCATGGGAATGATGTCTATTCCTAATTCCAAGGCGTCAGTTAAGATCTGGAGCATCTCTCCATCAGCATTTTGTTCCCCAGCCAAGATAACCGTGTTTATTTGATATTTCCTTATGAGATTGATTAGATCTTGGCTATTGCCCAATACTTGGGAAACCGGGTTATTAAGCTTTTCTTTTCCCAACTCTTGCACAAAACCAACTACATGGAATTGGCCGTTTGTATGCTCAGAGATGGCCTGGGCAATGGTATGGGCTCTAACTCCTGTGCCTATAATAATTGATTGCCGGTTAAAAAAGGGGTGAGAAAGAATCCGAAGATAAAAGAGTCTGCCAGCTAATAAAAAACCCAAAATTAAAATTAAAAAAAGAAAAAGTAAAAACCGCGAGGTGGGTAGGGCAGGAGGGATATAGGGAATGAGCAGGTAAATTGTTGAAGTGATTAATCCGGCCTTAAGAACAGCTTTAAATGTAGTTACAAACTTCCCCGCAATTCTCAGATCGTAAGCGTCAAAGGCAAAGGCAATAAAAAGCCATAACACACTGAGCAATAAAAACCACTGCGGATTCTGCCAGAGGAGTTCCCAACTTAGTTGATATTCTTTACGAAAAGAAAGAGAGATAAGCAAAGCTCCATTAAGGGCAAAAAGGTCCAAGAGGATGAGGAGCAGCCGTCTTTCAGAAATACGCAGAGGCAAGTTCATTGTTCAAGATTCAAAAAATGTTCAACGGCAAAATTTTAAAAAATTGTTTTTCTCAGTTTCAGACTGGGTTGGAGATAAATGGTTCTACTGGTTCACCCAATAAAGCAGAAACGATTCTTTTGCTTGCTCTTCCATCCCCATAGGGATTGACTGCTTTTGCCATCTTTTCATACTCCTCGGGCTGTTCAATAAGCAAAGATGCCTCATCGACTATTCTTTCTTTCTCTGTCCCCACCACCTTTACCGTCCCCGCTTCTACTGCTTCTGGGCGCTCCGTTACCTCTCTTAAAACTAATACTGGCTTACCAAGACCGGGGGCCTCTTCCTGAATTCCCCCAGAATCAGTGAGAATTAAATAAGAACGCTTCATCACATGAACGAGCGGTAAATAATCCAAAGGAGGAATAAGAGTGATATTTGGAACACTGCTCAGGAGATGATGGACAGGCTCCCAGACGTTGGGGTTTAAGTGCACAGGGTAAATAATGCGCACTTGGTCATTAAAACGATTTACAAGCTCCCGCAGGGCTAAACATATATTTTCCAGCGGCTGACCAAAATTTTCACGACGATGCGCAGTAACCAAAATATTTAGAATTTCAGATTGAGGGTTTCGAAAATTCTCATGCATATCCAATAGGGCTTCGACTTCTGGGGGACAGGGCTGATTAGCGACCCATTGTAAGGCATCAATAACCGGATTGCCTGTAATGATGATCTTTTCTTTGGGCACACCCTCTCTCATCAAGTTTTTAAAGGCCCTCTCGGTAGGAGCAAAATGCATATCCGCGGTGACCCCGGCCACACGGCGGTTGATTTCTTCAGGGAATGGCCGCCACTTGTCATGTGTCCTGAGTCCAGCCTCTACATGACCCACTTTCACTCCAGCATAGAAAGCAGCCAATGAGGCCGCCGCGGCAGAGGTGGTGTCTCCTTGCACCAGTACCCAATCAGGGTGTTCTTTTTGCAGTATGGATTCCAATTTAGCGAGCACAGCGGAAGCTACTTGAGTTGGTGTTTGGTTCTCTTCCATAATGTTAAGATCATAATCAGGAGTAATGCCAAAGAGGCGGAGCACTTGATCGAGCATCTCCCGGTGCTGAGCCGTAACGCATACCTTCACATTAACAGGCTGAACCTTGGCCCGATTCTGCAACTCACGGATTACTGGAGCCATCTTAATGGCCTCAGGACGAGTACCAAAAATGATTAAAAACTTCTTCATTGTTATATATTTTTCGTTTTGGCTAATTTCTTGTCTGCTTTTCCTGTCTTGCAGAATAATTGATATAGCCCTTCAGCCACGCTTTGGCTTTGTCAACGATCTCCTTTAATCGACAATAACGAATAGCTATTTACTGAAAAAATCGCGGACTGCTGATGAAACCCCCGGACCAAACCTCGCCGAGGAATCGATTTTTTCCCAATTTTGGCGAAACCATTGGATAGTATGCTTTATACCCTCCTCAAATGTTACCTTTGGTTCATAACCGATGAGCTGCCTAGCTCTGTCAATAGAAGCTAATAACCGATTCTTTGTATCCCATTTTCGGCGCTGAGCGAAACTGATTCCGGCCTTGTTCCCTATGGCTTCGTTGATCATGTGCGCCAGGTCCAAGATACGGGTCTCTTTGCCGGAGGCCAGGTTGAACTCCTGCCCCACGGCGCTTTCCATTACCCCGGCCCGTAAGAGGCCGTCCACGATGTCGCCCACGTAAGTGAAATCGCGGGTCTCTTCGCCCGTTCCCGTGATAGGCAGGGGCAATCCTTTCATCGCCCAATAGATGAAGTTAGGAATGACGTTACGATACTGGCCAGGTACTTCCCCTGGACCGTAGGAATTAAAAAAGCGCGGTTTAACCACCTTTAAGCCATAATGATTTAAAAAGAAATTACAATAAAGCTCGCCCAGCATCTTGGTGATCTGGTAGGGGGTGGAGAGGTGCATGGACATGAACTCCTCGCGCAATGGAAGGGGCGACTCACTCCCGTAAATGGAGCATCCCGATGAGGCATAGACAAATCGATTTACTCCAGCTAAGAGAGAGTACTCTAACAAGCGCAGAGTCCCCATTCCGTTTACCAGCAAGTCTCGCTCCGGGTGGTCCACTGAATTCTGATTGGCAAAGAAGGCGGCCAGGTGGAAAACGATCTGGGGTCGCTCAAAGAAGACCCGCTTGAGTTTCACCTCGTCTAAAATATCTCCCTCCACAAATAACACCCCTGGCAACGATGGGATATTCCAAATCTCCGAAGAAGAGAGGTCATCAAGAATAATCACTTTGGCCCCTAATTCAGCCAGAGCTCGACTAAGATTGCTCCCTATCGCTCCAGCTCCACCAGTGACCAGTACAACCTTACCCCTGTAATATTCCTTGAATTCTTCAGTCATATTCTCCCATCCTATTTAAATCCAAGTATCTTCAAAATATTTAAGCAATGCCGCCAATAAATTTATAGCCAGAACTCCTATATTTCAAAGGGTTATTAAAAATTGGGTTGCTTTACCCATAATTCTTGTAGGGGTCGGATTCATCCGACCCGTTTTTATAAAATTCTTCAAATTTTATCATCTCGACTAACGGATTGTTCTCCATATATTTACGAATATTCTGAAGAGCTTTCTCGTTCCTGATTACATGCTCATAATAATTTCTTTGCCAGAGATTCTGTTTTATTTTGTGAGTCACTAATGCTTTAAAAACCCTTACAACTTCAGATAAACTCCTTTTCATTCCCTCAAAAACAAATATTACATGAATGTGAGTTGGCATGAGAACATACAAATCTATGTTTAAACCGCTAAATCGCTCAGGTAATGAAAACAAAATTTGTTTTACCACATCCTTATGTTCAGTGATATTTGGTTTTTGTTTATGCGTACAAATAGTCACGAAATAATACCCATCTTGAGTGTAGTCGTAATTTTTCAATCGGATCTCTTTACGTCTAGGCAAGGGTTTATTTACGGGCTCGATAAATTGAGCCCCTACACGTTCTCTTTCATATTTTTTCATCTTATTTTTGAGAATACCTAAATTTGAATTGTTTTTCTTCCTCTAAGGGACTCAACGGCCTTAAAAGTAGTCAGCATCGAATAATAATAACGATTAAATAAGTTAAGATCAAAAGGATTCTGCCCGAAAAAAACCTCGAGCTCTTTTTTATAACCCATATCTTGGGAGAATCTCTTTATTTTCCTTCTTTTCCCTCCCCGAACCAGAGTAAGAATCCGGAAGTCCTCTAAGACTGCCACCTCCTCTTCAGCATATATTTCCACGCGCTCCCTCGAAAAGGCCTTGCTCCCTTTGGCGGTATAAAGAATATTTCCTACCGAACCATCTGCAAATTTAATGGTCAGAATGAGGTTATCCTCTGGGAAAAATTTTCCCGTGCTCCCTTCGATGCTCTCAGCAAATACGCTCACTGGCTTTGAGCCTGCAAGATAATGCAGGTAATCTACGAAATGACAGACCTCGCCAATGATTCTTCCACCGCCAATTTCTTTATCCATCGTCCAATGCTCCGGAGGTAAATACCCAGCATTTATCCGGTAATGCATGATCAGAGGTGTCCTTCGCCCTTTAAGAAAATTAAGGAGCTCTTCGGTTAGGGAACTGAAGACCCGATTAAAGCCTACCATTAATAAAGGTGGTGAAGTAGAAGGGGTTAGGCGAGAGGAGTAAGTAGAATCGATTTCTTTTAATTCAGATTCGTTGAGGCAGAGGGGTTTTTCGACAAAAACGTTTTTGCCTGCTTTCAAGGCTTCCAGAACCATCTTTCCATGCAGATTGTGGGGGGTGGTGATGATGACGCTGCCAATCCTTTCATCCTCGAGGATACTTCTGTAATCGGTCGTGGTTTCAGCAAATCCAAATTTCTTGGCGATATGATTTGCTGTGGGCCCAGAAGTGGTAGCAACCTTGATGAGTCGAACATCCTTTATTTTTTTAATCTGAGGAAGGAGGATATTTTTAGTAAAAAGCCCGCCTCCGATAAGGCCTACGTTTTTGGAAGAAAAATTCAAAGAAAAGGCGGGGGCAATTTCTTTTTTTATTTCCCCTAAGTTTTTTCTTTTTTCTTCTCCCTCCCCATATTCCAGCAAAATCCCGATATAGGGCTCTTCCCCCTTTAAAATAAGCTCATAGGCCTTTAAGGCCTCATCGATTTTGAATTTATGCGTAATTAATCTCTGAACATCAACTTTCCCCTGGCTGACCAGCCATAAAAATTCCTCCATATTTCTCTTTTCAGTCCATCTTACATATTCAACCGGGTAATCGCCCCCTCTCTTATCATAAAAGGGATCAAGGCTTCCTGGACCACCTGCTCTGGAAACAACAAAGCTTATCTCTTTTTCCCACATTACTTTTCTGGTAAGGGTAATATCGGCCACACCCACCAGGACGATTCTGGCCCTTCTTCTACAAATCTCTTCCGCAAGAAGCAGAGGCTTATTATCTTTGCTCGCTGAAGCCACGAGGACAGCATCTACTCCCCATCCTCCTGTGATTTGCTCACTTAAAATTTTAAATTTAAGCTGATCGCTTTCTGCTATGATAGGGGGTGAAAATTCCTGAGCTATTTGGCACTTTTTTTCATCAATGTCCATGGAAATAACTTTATACCCATAGGCGTGAAGAATCTGGATTGCGAGAAGTCCGATCAGTCCCAATCCTATTACGGCCACTACGCCACCAGGAGCAGTCTCTGTGCATCTTACCCCATGAAGGGCTATCGCCCCCAACATGGCAAAAGAGGCTTGTTCAAAACTAATCTGTTGAATAGGTACACATAAATTTTTAGGAACCCATACATATTCCCCATGGCTGGCAAATCCTGCTCCAGCACAAGCCACTCGATCTCCCACTTTAATCTCAGCCACTCCTTCTCCCACCTCAACTACAATCCCGGAAGAACTGTAACCCAAAGGAATGGGCTCATCGAGTCTGTTCATGGCTTCCTTAAAAACGCTTATAAACCCTTCTCTTTTCGCTTTTTCCCAAGCAAGCCGCACAAGATCCGGTCTGGCCATAGCCTTTCCCAAAAGGCTCCTCTTTCCAGTCTCAATCATGAGCTTCTCTGTTCCCGGACTGATAAGAGAGCATTTATTATTTACCAGCACTCCCCCAGGCTTGCAAAGGGGAATGGGAACTTCTTCGAGGGTTACCTGGCCTGTCCGATAAGACTGAATGACTTGTTTCATGGTATTAGTTCTTTGATCCTATTAAGCAGATCAGCGTATCAGATTATCAGCTGGAAGTTAATCAGAGTATTAGGAAATCAGATTTAAATTACTTCTTTGCTCCTTTTTTCTTTCTAACCCACGAGATATAACCATTAATCCCTCTAATAACCTCTTCGTATCTGGCAACAATCTCATCAGCCTTCTCTTTAATAAGATAACCTTTTGCTTGAAGAGTTCTAATCTGATTCTGAGATTCCCCAGCCTCTTTCCTCGCCACATTGAAGGCCTTTATCTTATCCTGATAATAATAACTTGTATGACCTTCGGCTATATTATTTGTAACTGAGGCAGAAGATCGTTCCAATTGATCTTTTATTTTGAATCGCTCATGATACGGAAGCCTCTTGCAAATTTCATGGATTTCAATCATTAAAGAATGGGCTTTTTGCCATACCCATAATTTCTCAAATCCAGCAATTGTTGTTCCCTCACTATTAACCATTTTCTTTTATCCTGTTTTGCTGTTCAACTGATATCCTTCTAACTGATTCCCTGATACTCTGATTTACTTTTCTCTTTTTATAACTTTTTTCATTAACTCAAGGTACTTGTCGATGGCTACTTTTAAAGAAAGCCTTTCTTCGGCATAGATTCTTCCTCTTTTCCCCATCTCCTCCCGCAACTGTTCATCTTTATAAAGCCTCAAAATATGATGGGCAAGCTTTTCAGGATCTTCAGGAGGAAGACAAAAGCCACAACCAGCTTCTTCGATTAACTTAGGGGCATCACCATCGAGATCCATACAAGCAATCACCGGCCTTCCTGAGGCCATGATACTTAAAATCTTTGAAGGGACAACAGGAGTTTTAACTTTGGCATAAAGGGTGGCCAAAGAGATATCTGAGGCTTGAAGTACGGAAGGATAAACTTCTCTTGGCTGCATGGGGACAAAAAGGACATTAGAAAGGTCATATAGGTTAGCTTTTTTTATTAGCCTTTCCTTCTCCACCCCATCGCCGACGATGATAAAAAGTATATCACTTTTATCCTTAAGTAATTTAGCTGCCCCTAAGATCACATCTACATCCTGGGAATAACCCAAAACCCCGGCAAAAGAGACCACAAATTTTTCGCCCAATCCATACTTTTCTCTAAAACCATTCATCCGCTCACCGGGTCTGATGAAATCAGTATCGACCCAGTTAGGAACAACTTCAACTTTCATCGCATCAGCGCCTTTCTTTACCACATGATTTTGATTGCCAGAGGAATGAACCGTAATGAGGTCAGCATATTGATACATCCTCCTTTCCATTCCCTCAAAAAATCTTTTAAAGAAATTGTTTTTGATGATTCCCAAATCGATCAGGCTTTGAGGGAAGAGATCCTGAACGTTGAGAATAAAAGGAACGTTTCTCCTTTTTTTAAGGCTGAGGGCTGAATAGCCAAGCGTTAGGGGAGGTGAATAGACAATAGAGACATCGACTTTCGAAAGATGAAAAGTAGATAAGGTGAAAAAGGCAGCACATGAAAATTGCCAAAGGCCTTTGGTCATGGGGATATGACGAGGGAAATCAAGAACCCAAGTCCTTATTACCTCCATGCCATCCATCTTTTCAACTAAAAACCTCTTCTTTCGATAATTTGCAAGATCGCCTTGAGCATGATAGCTTGGAAACCCGGTGAGGATCTTAACTTCATGGCCTTTCTTTGCCAAACCCATCCCCAATTCATAAAAGAGATGAGAAGCAGAGCCAGTATCTGGAGGAAAGTAAGCAGAAATAAGGAGTATTTTCATTCGCCTATCTGTTCTATTTCCTTTGTCTCTCAATTCCACCTACGAAGTGGAAGGATTGGACCCCTGCTTTTTGTGCAGGTCAATGACAACCAGACGGCAAAACTTCAAAAACCCCATCCCTTGCAGATTAGGTTAGTTTTCAGGATACGTTCCAATTTTTATCATTGTTTCAAAAAACATTTCTAATTTTTACTTATGAAAGTGGCAATAATTTTTAGTATTATCCCAACTTTCATTTATTTTGGGTGTTTCCAGCTATAGAATCTAACATCGGGCGCAAATACTCTGGCCCACGCCTGGCATCAAAATGATCCAGGAAGAACCGGCGGCAGTTTGCACTTAGATCCGAAAAATTGGTCTGAACCATCCTAAATGCTTCTTTCCATTCAGCGAAGGAAGTTTCCCGATCTATCAAGTATCCGGTCTTGCCCGGAATGACCGACTCTGGCATGCCCCCAACGCGCGTGGAGATAACGGGCGTACCGTGCATGAAAGCAACCGGCACCACACCACTCTGTGTGACCCGGCCATAGGGAGCCACCACGGCCCAGCTTGTGCGTATTGCCTCGTCAATCTCAGCGTCTGGAAGCCTTGGCTTACTAACAATGCGCAAATGCGCTTGGGCACCCTTAGACAACCGAGCAACGCGCGCAGAGATGTCCGTGCTGGTCGCAATCTGAAACATCCACTCTGCCCCCTGGGACGCTGAAGCCTCTACCATCTCAAAGAAGGTATCAATCCCCTTTGCGGGGACCGCATGACCAATGAACGAGAAGTAGCGCCGTTTAGAGTCCTCCGCCTTGCTTCGATCTTCAAATAGCAGCGGTACCTTGAGCACAGTGCCTGTGAAAGCGGGATATGCCGTCTTCATTTGCAACAATGCCTCATCCGACGGAACAAGCACTCCGTCCAGTAACCTTAATGTGGCCTTCACAACGAGCTCGTGCGCTCTTATAAGCAGGCTCTGTATCCTTCCATGCTTTGATTTCTCATGAACATAGGGCTCATGCAAGAGCATCCAACACCTTATATGTGGAACAATTGACTGGGCTAACGAAGCAACAAGGGCGTTACCAGGATGTGATGACTCAAATACCAGCAGACGGGGCTGGAACTTCTGTAGAATTTTCCGCAATTCTGACCGCTTCCAAGTACTCAACGACAGGGTATCCCATAGCACTCCCCCCGCGTTGCTGGAAGACCCTATGAAAGTAGTATATTCAAATTGAGAATGAGGAACAGTCCAATGTAAACTTCTCGCAAGGAGGTATTTGATATCGAAGCCAAAGGCTCGCAGGGGTTCTCCAAGAGCGCGGCAATGAGCGTTATGAACAGGAGAGTATTTTAAACTTGCGATTAAAATCCGCATTATCTGCTGGGGCTCGCTATACACACGTAAGCCTCGCCTTGTTCCCATGGGAAGAAGCCAAATAAGAACAAAGGTATCCAGTTAATCAGGGCCATGGGTAGTTTCCGAAAAACAGGGATGCCAGATAAACCCGTACTCCCGTCCTTTAAGATGACGAATCCATTGCCACGGATGAGTTCTCTCCAGTAGGCTGGCGGATTCAAACTGGTGTGGCTTTCATCCCTCCATCCCGCCCACCCCTCCCCCATCAGTCGCGCTCCTATGCCTCTGGGATTCGGCGTGGCTATCATCAGCAACCCTTCGCCCCGAAGCACTCGCCGTGCTTCAGCAAAGAAGCGTGTCGGTTGGGACAGGTGCTCTACTAGATGCAGGGCTATGACAAGGTCAAAAGTTGTATCAGAGAAAGGCAGCTCTTGAGCTGAGCCCCGAACAAAATGGCTTCGAGCGGTCTGGGTTTGGGCTTCATGAATAAGCTGGATAGCTATATCCAGACCACACAAGCTCGCCTTGGGAAACCATCTCTCCAGGCATTTTAGCAGAAAACCTGGGCCTGTCCCACATTCCAGGACGCGGATACTATCCCGTGATGACCATCTGCCAATGACCCTGATCTGGCGTCGCCAAATATCATACGCAAGGCGGATGAAAGATTCATAATAATTTCTT